>ERZ506969.63-NODE-63-length-56767-cov-60.0317_pt1 | contig 56767 bp, 57 predicted proteins | sample MGYA00512891_ERZ506969 | MGnify/ENA metagenome assembly ERZ506969
AAACATCAGGCGATGCTGATTTATGCCACTGCTAATAGAATCTTCGACTGACCGGGAGCCGCAATATTTAAGGCGTCAGGTAACGAACCTAAAAATATAAGTTCGCTGGTGCTATCGGCGTCAAAGAATGCTATTTATTCGCCGACAAATATACATTTGTTCACGTTTCATTAAGTTATATAACAGATAACCATCGGCTATTAATAAACAGTCATTGATAGATGAAAACGCGAGGGTGGTTGTTTACAGCGCAGCAAGCCTAACGCCAGAGCGAGAGAAAGTGACCGCAACAGCATGCAGAAAAAGCCCTCGGAAGGCCATCGCGATAAGTCTGAATCTGCCTTTGCGGTGGTGAAAACAGCACCAAACCATTCACGCAACGAATGATGAAAGCATGAATGAGGCGCATTCCTCTCCCTGAACAAGGGCAGCCCATGTGATATCCCCTTCCAGAAACAAATCATTAATCCATTGTTTTTAAAGTAAAAAATAGATAAACGATCATGTTTACGCCATCAAACCGCCATAAAAATGTGATCTAAATCGCACTTTTTGCCACGCGCGTTATAGTTAGCAGGCTTATTATGAGTCCATCGAAAGCAAACATGCTTTCCACCATAAAAGTTAAAAGGACAAACACCATGAAAAACGTAAAATTACTCGCCGCTGCCGGTATGCTCTCCCTGGTCTCTTTCGCTAGCTTCGCTCATCCGGTGAGCGTGACAGCAGACACCCTGGACAGCGCAGAAGCGAAAATCGCAACCATTGCGAAAGAACAAGGCGCTTCCTACCACATCACCGAAGCCTATACCGGCAACCAGGTCCATATGACCGCCGAGCTGTCTAAATAAGCGAATGGTTGCAGAGGGAGCTGCCGGACAGGCCGCCTGCGGGTGGCTGGTCTGGCTCCCGCCGCCCACCCCGCACGCAGCAATGTCGAGCCCCGTTACGGGGCTTTTTTCGTTTTTGCTCCCGCTGCCTGACGCGCCAGCGCGCGCTGGATAGACATCACGCTCGCCAGCACCACGCTCAACCCCACCAGCGCCATCCCCTGGATCTTTTGTCCGAGGAATATCCATCCTAGTACCACGGCGGTCACCGGGCTCAGCAGACTCATCGCCGACACGGCCACCGGTGAGAGGCGGCCAATCCCCCGGAACCACAGGCCATAGGCCAGCATGGCGCCCGCCAGGCACAGCCACAGATAGCCGGCCGCCTGCAGCACTGTTACCTGATGCAAAGGAGGGTCAACGATCAGCGCCACCGGGGCCAGCACCACCCCACCGATCGTCAGCTGCCAGCCGGTCAGCGCGACGATCGGCAGGGAGAGCGCCCAGCGCCGGGAGAGCCAGGTGCCGAGCGCCATACTGATCGCCCCGAGAAACGCCGCGCCGATGCCCAGCGGGTCGAGGACGGTGTGCGGCGACAGCAGCAGCATGGCCATACCGAGTATGCCGGCGATGGCGGAGAACACCGCCAGCCAGGGCGAGCGCTGCCGGTCGACACACCAGGCGAGGAGCATCACCAGCAGCGGCTGGATCGCGCCGATCACCGCCGCCAGCCCGCCGGGTAAGCGATAGGCGGCGATAAACAACAGCGCCTGAAACGCGCCGATATTTAAGATGCCGGTAACGATCAGCTTTGCCCATTCGCCGCGCTGCGGAAAACGACGGCTCCAGATCAGCAGGGCGATACCTGCCGGCAGCACCCTCAGCAGCGCAGCAATAAATGGGCGGTCAGGGGGAAGAAACTGGGAGGTGACGATGTAGGTTGTCCCCCAGATAGCGGGCGCCAGCGCGGTGAGCAGCAGGTCGAGAATCAGATTACGTGAGAGAAAAGCCATGATTTTATCTTCACTTCAAGGTAAATTAGTGAGTGAAGTATGTACCGTCAAGTATCTTGATATCAAGACAAGTGAGCACTAATGGACAAATCACCGCCGATCGACGCCGTGGATCGCATCCTCGCCCAGTGGCAGCGGGAGCGGCCAGACCTCGACTGCAGCCCCATGGGGCCGATAGGTCGCCTGAAACGATGCGCTATGCTGCTGGAGCCGCAGGTGGAAGTGGCCTTTACGCGCCACGATCTGGTGCGCTGGGAGTTTGACATGCTGGCGACGCTGCGGCGCGCCGGGGCGCCTTTCGTACTTTCGCCCACCCAGCTCTTCTCCACGCTGATGATTACCTCCGGCACCATGACCCATCGTCTGAAGGCGCTGGAGAAACGCGGGTTTATTACCCGCCTGCCCAATCCGGAGGATGCCCGCAGTATGCTGGTCGCCCTGACTTCCGCCGGACGCGAACGGATCGATGCCGCAGTGGAAACCCACGTCGACAACGAACGGCAACTGCTGGCAGGACTCAGTGACGGTGAACGCCAGCAATTGGATCAGGCGCTGCGGGTGTTGATGCGACTGCTGGAAACGGGCTAACAGCCAGCGGCGATAAAGTCGCCGTTGGCGCTGATCGGCACCACGGTGAAAAACAATCCCACGGCAAAGAGGATCAGCGCCAGACCGCCGAGGATCTTCATCAGCGGAACCAGCCAGGGCCGCGGGCGGTGATTCGTGGCCAATCGTTTGACCGTCCGATGGCGCGCATAGTGAACCAGTAGCGACAGACCGAGGATCGAGAGCGCGGTGCCCAGCGCCATGCTCATCACCGCGGCGATGCCCCAGCTAACAATCCCCAACGCATTGGCGAATAATAAAATCATGATCGCCCCGCTACAGGGCCGAACGCCGATAGCCAGCACCACGCCAAGGCGCGTCTTCCAGTCAGCGCCCTGCAGATCCTGCCCCACGCCGTGATGGCCGCAGCCGCACGAGGCGTCATGCTGATGCGCTGGCGTCAGACGGCGAATCACCTGTTTTGTCGGCCACAGGCTTTGCAGAGCGCGAAAGATAACATAAGCCCCAAAGACGCCGATGGTCAGGGCGCTGATCTTCTCGACGTACCAGCGGCTGGCGCTAAGATCGCCGGCGGCCAGATTTAGCCCCACCGCAAGAATAAAGACGAAGAGTATCGCAGTGACGCCCTGCAACAGGCTGCCGAGAAAGGGCACCACCCGCGCCGCCGTCAGGCTCTCCTGATTGGTGCTCAGGTAGGTCGTCACGATAAATTTACCGTGTCCCGGTCCGACGGCGTGCAGCACGCCATAGAGAAAGGCCCCCACCAGCAGCCAGATACCGCCGCTGTACTGATGGTTATTCAGCAACAGAAGGTACATCACCAGATAGCGATGCAGGGTAATTTGGGTGGCGAGACACCACTGGAGAAAGTCACCCCAGTGGCTGTGCAAGGTGATAGCGGCGGCCAGCGGTAGAAGGCCGCCGCACCCGGCCGCCAGCAGGCGCCAGTCGCGGAGCGCAATCGGAGTCGTCATCGTTATACCATTGTAGTAAACGTAAACCGCCTGACAGCAACTTTACGACAGGCGAGCGAAGGCGTCAGCGCTGAAGGGTGAGGAATTTGTCGAAGCTGTTCACGGGATTGTTCGTAGTCACCAGGCTCCGCATTATCTACCGATCGCTATCTTCCCGACACCGTATTAGCGCAGAATGCCTCAATATCTTGAGCATACCACAGCTATATCTTTTTATGCGTTATTGGTTACCAATACCTTTTAACAGGAATAATTACTCAAAAAATCACAGATAAAAATAAATAAGTTATTTCTTGGCGAGCATTTTTTGTCAGTTATTATGCTGCGCTTCCGGCAACAATATTCTTTAACTGCTATTTATTGCACTCTTCAGCAGGATCACTTCCATGAAAAGAGGCTTACTTACCCTGGTTACTGCTGCCATCGCTTTCCGTACAGGCCACCTGGCGCAGCGACAAGCGCCAGGAGGCACGTGACGAAAAGTGGTGAACCGGCAGGCTTCGGCGTATCCTGGATGTGAGTCCTTCCCGCGCCGAAGCGAGTATTCCAACCCGCCGCCAGACCGTGTCGCAATACTTACCTGTCCTCTACTACCTCCCATTGATATCTTCCTGTATACGTTGACCGTGACGAGTTTTCATCTCATTCAACCGCATGTACCAGATTAAGCTTACCCGTTGAAATACGGCGTAATGTGCTCTATTACAGACAATGCTATTATCACCAGGCTTTTTGCAGTATGGTTTAATCACTGTTGTAGTTTTGCAGTGAATGCTATCCAGACGACTTAAGGTTGTATTTTGTCTGAGAAATTTCTCATGCCATTCCCGAAGGTTGTCGGCGAGGGAGGCTGGTTTACTGGGGTGACATTGCCCAGTAAACAGGCAATCAATCATGACGGCATTGATAGCCGCCTTGCCGTGGCCGGAAGCCCAAGCCTTCATCATCATGCGGGTATCATCAAGAGGATCAGGGATGTACAGGACGTGGAAACCCCCAGGAAAGATTCATCAGTTCAGCCAGCTCACCCTTTCTTTACCCTTCAGATCGCGGCCTCTTATCGTTAGCAATGGAGCTAGCCCATGATACCGCTCGCGCTCGTAGCAAATTAAAACGTTATCACCACGCTGTTTCAAAATAAAAAGGCAGTCAAATTTAACAATGACCTGACGCAGGCTCGGAAAACCAAAAATATGCCTGCAATAAAAGGGAAAACCATGACGAATAACGCCGACATAAAAAAAAGGAACTTCCTGACTCAGAATGAAATTGAGTCTTTACTTAAAGCGGCCGATACCGGTCCTTATGCTGCACGTAATTATTGCCTGACGTTACTGTGCTTCATCCATGGTCTGCGCGCCAGCGAGATCTGTCGTCTACGAATATCGGATATCGACCTTGCTGCCCGATGTGTTTACATCCATCGGCTTAAAAAAGGGTTTTCGACTACCCACCCGTTGCTGGATAAAGAGATCTACGCCCTAAAGCGCTGGCTGGCCATTCGCAGCAGCTGGCCGCAGGCCGCCAGCGAATGGCTGTTTCTCTCCCGCAAAGGTAACCCCCTTTCCCGCCAACAGTTTTATCAGATTATCGCGTCCTCAGGGGGACTGGCGGGGCTGCCACTGGAGATCCACCCGCACATGCTGCGGCACTCCTGTGGCTTTGCGTTGGCGAATATGGGGATCGATACCCGCTTGATACAGGATTATCTCGGGCATCGCAATATCCGCCACACCGTCTGGTATACCGCCAGCAATGCGGGACGCTTCTATGGCATCTGGGACAATCCCCGTGACAAACAGCGATCGTCGCTGATCCAATAGCCTTGACGCCACGGATGGCGTTGTATCGCGAGCGGTCGACAAATTAAAATATTCATGATTATTAACCCTGCGTTAATTAGGATTACTGTTCCCACAAGTTCTTATTTAATCCTTATGACTGAGAGTTAATATAACCCTGCGTTTACTCAGGAATAAGACTGGGTATTTATTGGTGGGAAAAAATTTCCGCGGCTGTGTTTTTAATAACGGCTGGTAGTGGAAAATATCCTTTCATTTTATATACCTGGCGGCAACCCGCGCAGATACTATTGAGCCGATGATTAAAATCTTTAAAATTAAGAATTATCACCCGACGATATTTTTAGTGTCTGGCAATGTAATATGTTATCAATTCGTGATTAATCATCTTCACCCTGTACCGTTTTAGCATTACAGAACCTTTCTCGTCATGGCGTATGGTTTCGCTGTGACGGTCATTCATACCTATTTTCAGGAGCAACTATTGTGAACCGACGTCGTTTTCTAACCGCCAAAGAAGTTCAGGCCATGATGCAGGCTGCTCGTCAGGGCCCTACCGGCGAACGGGACTACTGCCTCATTCTGCTGGCCTTTCGCCATGGCATGCGCATTAGCGAACTGCTGGATCTGCATTATCACGATCTGGATCTCCATGAAGGGCGAGTTAATGTGCGGCGATTAAAGAATGGTTTTTCGACGATTCATCCACTGCGTTTTGATGAGCGCGAGGCGATTGAGCGCTGGAGCCTGGTCCGTGCCGGCTGGAAAGCGGCGGACAAAACGGACGCACTGTTTATCTCCCGCCGCGGCACCGCGCTCTCCCGCCAGCAGGCGTATCGTATTATTCGCTCCGCCGGGGAAAATGCGGGTACCGTCACGCACACTCACCCCCATATGCTGCGTCACGCCTGCGGCTATGAACTGGCTGAAAGAGGGACAGATACGCGTTTGATACAGGATTATCTAGGACATCGCAATATTCGTCACACAGTACGTTACACCGCCAGTAATGCGGCACGTTTCGCTGGCATCTGGGAAAGAAATAATCTTTTAGAGGAAAAAGATCAGAAGACGAAAAATGAAATAACTGATTGATTTTAAAGAATTAAAAAAATAACGAACAGGTCAATTGGGGCCAAACTGTTTATATCATAAAAATGTTTTGACATATTTTGCAACTCACTGCGCCATATTTCCGCAAAAAAAATCATATCTCATTGATTATTATCTATTTTTAAACCTGCAATTACTCACTTTTCTCTAACCATATCTCTGCTGCACCGGCGATCCGTCGCCAACGCCATCGCTATTCCTTTCGCACCTCCTCCCACCACACCAGATTATATTACCATAAAAATCAAATTTGGCAGAATTTAAAACCACAGAATACCAGGTTTACACAAAATACAGATCATTTATCCCAACGAGTCAAAATGGCCCCAATTGTCTCATCGGTTGGGCGAAAACTGTGCAGAGCCGGCAGCCGGACCACTCGGCTGAAATCTGAAATGCCTGGAAGGCACAACGGCTGCCAATCCGGTTCGTTATTTCGACATCGTTCAAAGGAAAACAGTATGAAAATCAAAACACTGGCAATGATTGTTGTGTCAGCCCTGTCACTGAGCTCCACGGCAGCTCTGGCCGATACCACCACGGTCAACGGCGGGACCGTGCATTTTAAAGGAGAAGTCGTTAATGCGGCCTGTGCGGTGGATGCCGGCTCTATCGATCAAACCGTTCAGTTAGGCCAGGTGCGTTCCGCGAAACTGGCCACGGCGGGGAGCACCAGTTCGGCCGTCGGTTTCAACATCCAGCTGGATGATTGCGACACTACGGTAGCCACCAAAGCGTCCGTCGCCTTCGCCGGTACGGCCATCGACAGCAGCAATACCACCGTTCTGGCCCTGCAAAACTCTGCCGCCGGCAGCGCAACCAACGTCGGCGTGCAGATCCTCGACAATACCGGTACGCCACTGGCACTGGACGGCGCCACCTTCAGTGCTGCGACCACGCTGAATGACGGCCCCAACATCATCCCGTTCCAGGCACGTTACTACGCGACCGGCGCAGCGACGGCTGGTATAGCGAACGCGGATGCCACGTTCAAAGTGCAGTACGAGTAAGACCCGAGTCAGGCAGGGAAGCTATTCGGGCCAGGAGGGCCCGCTCTCTATTTTCAACCGGAGTGAAACGATGCAGGGAATGAAATCTGGTCTGCTGCTGCTACTGCCTCCGCTGGCGCTGGCCGGTAATCATTGGAACGTCACGCTGCCGGGGGGCAGCATGCGTTTTCAGGGCCTGATTATGGCGAGCTCCTGCCGCGTCGAAGCCGGCGATCGGCAGATGACGGTCAATCTGGGGCAGATCAGCAGTAATCGATTTCATGCTGTCGGCGAAGACAGCAACCCAATCCCTTTCGCGATTCATTTACAGGATTGCAGTACGGCGGTCAGCCAGCATGTGGGTGTGACCTTTCACGGCGTGGCTGATGGAAAAAACCCCGACGTGCTGTCGGTGGGTGAAGGTCCGGGGATCGCCAGTGGGATCGGTATTGCGCTATTCGACAGCCAGGGCCAGCAGCTCCCGCTCAATCGTCCAGCGGATCGCTGGATATCACTCTACCGCGGACCGACGACGCTAAATTTCGTCGCCAAATATCGGGCGACCGGACGCCAGGTCACCGGCGGCGCGGCCAACGCCCAGGCCTGGTTCTCATTGACCTATCAGTAATTAATCCGCAGACAAACAGGACAACACGGTGAGCAGACAAGGAGATAACGTGAGAAAAATGGCAACGACGACACGAGGCATACTGGCGGGATGTTTACTTTTCGTCGCCGGTGCGTTGAGCGCCAGCGCGCAGGCGGGCGTCGCGCTGGGCGCGACCCGGGTTATCTACCCGGCGGGACAGAAGCAGGTCCAGCTCGCGGTGACCAATAATGACGACAACAGCACCTGGCTTATACAGTCATGGGTGGAAAATGCCGATGGTCAGCGAGACGGCCGGTTTGTCATCACTCCCCCGCTGTTTGCCATGCAGGGCAAAAAAGAGAACACCCTGCGCATTATCGACGCCACCAATAACCAGCTGCCGCAGGATCGGGAAAGCCTGTTCTGGATGAACGTGAAGGCGATCCCCTCAATGGATAAATCCAAGCTCAGCGACAATACCCTGCAGCTGGCGATTATCAGCCGCATCAAGCTCTACTACCGTCCGGGAAAACTGGCACTGCCCCCGGATCAGGCGGCGGAAAAGCTGACCTTTAGCCGCAGCGGATCGTCGCTGACGCTGACGAACCCCACCCCTTATTACCTGACGGTGACCGAACTGAACGCCGGGACGCGCATTCTGGAAAACGCCCTCGTGCCGCCGATGGGCAAAACCAGCGTCAAGCTGCCCGCGGATGCCGGGAGCACCATCACCTATCGCACGATTAACGATTACGGCGCGCTGACGCCGAAAATGAATGGCGTACTGCGTTAACCCAGAGTACCCCGCCGCGCGGGCCACGCTGCGCATGACCAGAAGCACTGACAGCCGGGCAACGTCGGACCGGAGGGATTATGTCACATCGAAAATATGGACTGGACCATTGGGGTTGCCGAAGCGCACGGCGCCTGATTACGCCGGCGCTGACGCTGTGGCTCTGCTCACAGCCGTTTGCCGCGCGGGCGGACCTCTATTTTAACCCCCGCTTCTTAGCTGACGATCCGGCGGCGGTGGCTGACCTGTCGGGATTTGAAAAAGGCCAGGAGGTGCCGCCAGGCACCTATCGCGTCGATATTTATCTCAACAATGGTTTTATGACCACCCGGGACGTCACTTTCCAGGCCGACGCGCAGGGCCATGGCTTGTCGCCCTGTCTGACGCGCGGCCAGCTGGCGAGCATGGGCGTGGATACCGGTCGGGTGCCGGGCATGGCGACGCTGGACAGCGCAGCCTGCGTGCCGCTAACGACGCTTATCAGCGAAGCCACTACGCGCTTCGACGTCGGCCAACAGCGTCTGTATCTCACCGTGCCTCAGGCATTTATGGGCACCCGCGCGCGCGGCTATATTCCGCCGGAGCTGTGGGATAACGGTATCACCGCCGGGCTGATTAACTATAACTTCACGGGCAATAACGTCCATAACACCACGGGTGGCAGCAGCCGTTACGCCTATCTGAATATGCAGAGCGGCCTGAACGTTGGCGCCTGGCGTCTGCGCGATAACAGCACGTGGAGCTACAGTAGCGGCAGCGGCAGCGCTTCCTCCAGTGAAAACCGTTGGCAGCACGTTAACAGCTGGCTTGAGCGGGACATCACGCCTCTGCGTTCGCGACTCACCCTCGGGGACAGCTATACCAACGGCGATGTCTTCGACGGGATCAACTTCCGCGGCGCCCAGCTGGCCTCGGACGACAATATGCTACCGGACAGCCAGAAAGGCTTCGCGCCGGTGATCCACGGGATCGCCCGCGGCACGGCGCAGGTGTCAATCAAACAAAACGGCTATGAAATCTACCAGAGCACAGTGCCGCCGGGGCCGTTTACCATCGACGATCTCTACGCCGCGGGCAATGGCGGCGATCTGCAGGTCACGATTAAAGAAGCGGATGGCTCCCGCCAGGTCTTCAGCGTGCCCTGGTCAACGGTGCCGGTGCTGCAGCGCGAAGGCCATACCCGCTTCGCCCTCACTGCCGGAGAGTACCGCAGCGGCAACAGCCAACAGGAAACGCCCGATTTTTTCCAGAGCACGGCCATGCATGGCCTGCCGGCCGGCTGGACCCTGTACGGCGGCACTCAGCTGGCGGACCGCTATCGCGCCTTTAACCTTGGGGTGGGGAAAAACATGGGCTATTTCGGCGCCCTGTCGCTGGATATCACCCAGGCCAACGCCACGCTGGCGGACGACAGCGAGCATCAGGGACAGTCGGTGCGTTTCCTCTATAACAAATCCCTGGATGAGACCGGGACTAACCTGCAGCTGGTGGGCTACCGCTACTCCACCCGCGGCTACTATAACTTTGCCGATACCACCTACCGCCGGATGAGCGGCTACAGTGTGGAAACTCAGGACGGCGTTATCCAGGTGAAACCCAAATTTACCGACTACTACAATCTGGCTTACAGCAAGCGCGGCAAGGTGCAACTGAGCGTGACTCAGCAGTTGGGGCGCACCGCCACCCTCTATCTCAGCGGCAGCCACCAGACCTACTGGGGCACCGACGATGCCGATGAGCAGCTGCAGGCCGGCCTCAACGCCGCCGTAGACGATATCAACTGGTCGCTAAGTTACAGCCTGACCAAAAACGCCTGGCAGCAAGGGCGCGATCAGATGCTGGCGGTCAACGTCAATATCCCCTTCAGCCACTGGCTGCGTTCCGATAGCCGCTCAGTCTGGCGGCACGCCAGCGCCAGCTACAGCCTGTCGCACGATCTCAATGGCCGCATGACTAACCTGGCGGGCCTGTACGGCACCCTGCTGGAAGACAACAACCTCAGCTATAGCGTGCAGACCGGCTATGCCGGCGGCGGCAACGGCGACAGCGGGAGCACAGGCTATACGGCGCTCAACTACCGCGGCGGCTACGGCAACGCCAACGTCGGCTACAGCCGCAGCGACGGCTTTAAACAGCTCTACTACGGGGTCAGCGGCGGCGTGCTGGCGCACGCCAACGGCATCACCCTGAGCCAGCCGTTGAACGATACCGTGGTGCTGGTGAAAGCCCCCGGCGCCGGCGGCGTGAAGGTGGAAAACCAGACCGGGGTACGCACCGACTGGCGCGGGTATGCCGTCCTGCCCTATGCCACCGAGTATCGCGAAAACCGGATCGCGCTGGACACCAACACCCTGGCAGACAATGTCGACCTTGATGATGCAGTGGTCAGCGTGGTGCCGACCCATGGGGCGATCGTCCGCGCCAACTTTAACGCGCAGGTGGGAATGAAGATCCTGATGACGCTGACCCATCGCGGCAAACCGGTGCCGTTTGGCGCCCTCGCCACCGGCGACAGCAACCAGAGCGGCAGCATCGTCGCGGATAACGGCCAGGTCTACCTGAGCGGGATGCCGCTGGCGGGCAAGGTGCGAGTGAAATGGGGCGATGGCCCGGACGCTCAGTGCGTGGCCGATTATCGTCTGCCGCCGGAGAGTCAGCAGCAGGCGCTCAGCCAGCTGTCGGCCGCGTGCCGCTAAGGAGATCATGATGAAAACACTGCAGTATCTGCTGGGCGCCCTGCTCACCCTGGTGACGCCGTTTGCCTTCGCTGCCGATAGCACGATCACCATCAGCGGCTATGTGCGCGACAACGCCTGCGCAGTGGCCGGCGAGTCGAAGGATTTCACCGTCGATTTTCAGGACAACGCCGCGAAGCAGTTTTATGCCGTCGGGGCGACGACGCCGCCGGTGCCGTTCCGCATCGTGCTGTCGCCCTGTGGCACTTCCGTCACCGCGGTGAAGGTCGGTTTCACCGGCGTGGCGGACAGCGTCAACACCAGCCTGTTAAAACTCGATGCCGGCGCCTCGGCGGCGGCGGGAATGGGGGTGGAAATTCTCGATCAGCAGCAGTCCCGGCTGCCGGTCAATGCGCCGTCGTCAGCCATGTCCTGGACCACGCTGACGCCGGGCCAGACCAACATTCTCAACTTTTACGCCCGTCTGATGGCCACTCAGGTGCCCGTCACCGCCGGGCATGTCAATGCGACAGCGACATTCACGCTGGAATTTCAGTAAGCGGAGGCTGAAATGAAATGGACCCACGTGGGCTGGCTGCTGGCCGGCCTGTTAACCGCGAGCGCTTCCCTGCGGGCGGCCGACGTCACCCTCACCGTCAACGGGAAGGTGGTGGCCAGACCCTGCACGGTTTCCACCGTCAATGCCACCGTCGAGCTGGGCGATCTCTATACCTTTAGCCTGATCGGCGCGGGCTCGGCATCGGCCTGGCACAGCGTGGCGCTGGATCTCAGTAACTGCCCCGTGGGTACTTCACGGGTGAAGGCCACCTTCAGCGGGACGGCGGACAGCACCGGCTATTACAAAAACCAGGGAACGGCGGGCAATATTCAGCTCGAACTGCAGAGCGAGGACGGCACCACGCTGAACAATGGCAGCAGCCAGTCGGTACAGGTGGATGAGGCCAGCCAGTCCGCTCGCTTCCCGCTGCAGGTTAGAGCCCTGTCCGTCAACGGCGGCGCCACGCAAGGCACCATTCAGGCGGTGATTAACGTCACCTATACCTACGCCTGAGCCAGGAGAGCATTATGATGAAAAAAATTATCCCCCTGTTCACCACCCTGCTGCTGTTGGGCTGGTCGATGAACGCCTGGTCCTTTGCCTGCAAAACGGCCACCGGGGCGACGATCCCCATCGGCGGCGGGTCAGCCAACGTCTACGTAAATCTGACACCGGCGGTTAACGTCGGGCAAAACCTGGTGGTCGACCTCTCCACGCAGATTTTTTGCCATAACGACTATCCGGAAACGATCACTGACTACGTCACCCTGCAGCGCGGATCCGCCTACGGCGGCGTGCTGTCGAGTTTTTCAGGCACCGTGAAATATAACGGCACCTCTTACCCGTTCCCGACCACCACGGAAACCGCGCGGGTGATTTATGATTCACGGACCGATAAACCCTGGCCGGCCGTCCTGTATCTGACGCCGGTGAGCACTGCCGGTGGAGTGGCCATCACCGCAGGATCGTTAATCGCGGTGCTGATCCTGCATCAGACCAACAACTACAATAGCGACTCCTTCCAGTTCATCTGGAACATTTACGCCAACAACGACGTGGTGGTCCCCACCGGCGGCTGCGATGTCTCCGCCCGCGATGTCACCGTCACCCTCCCCGACTACCCGGGATCGATGGCCGTGCCGCTCACCGTGCACTGCGCGCAAAGCCAGCAGCTGGGGTATTACCTCTCCGGCACCACCGCGGATAGCGCCAACGCGATCTTCACCAATACCGCCTCCGCCTCGCCGGCGCAGGGGATAGGCGTTCAGCTGACCCGCAACGGCAGCGCCGTGCCGGCGAACAGCACGGTCTCGCTGGGCACCGTCAGTACCTCGCCAGTTAATCTCGGTCTGACGGCAACCTATGCCCGGACCACAGGCCAGGTCACTGCCGGCAACGTGCAGTCGATCATCGGCATCACCTTTGTCTATCAATGATGACCGACTATATCCTCTCACCCTGCTCGCTGGCCGCCCGCGGGTTGAGCCAGCTGATGGTGAACGCCGCGAAGCGGCCCGTTGAGCTGCCGGTCGAGGGCGTGTCCCTGCGGGAGCTGACCGCCGTGAAGCGGATCGTGGTGTTTCTCCCTGACGATCCCCTGTGGATGCTCACCACGCTGCGCCAGGCGGCAAGGCTGCTCGACCAGGCCTTGCAGCCGTTACCGATGTTGATTCTGAGCCGCAGCCCGGCCATCTGGCTGTGGCAAACGCTGCTTTATCAGGTGAGCCATCTGGATCGTCTGCGTAACGTCCATACCGCCCCCGCCGATCTGTCCTGCACGGAGCTGGCCGATCGGCTGGAGAACGCACCGCGACTTGAGCGGCTTGCCAGTGAAGCCGCCCTGCTCCACGACAAACGAGCCGCCGGATTGAGCCATGCCGAGTTCAAAGTGATCCTCGCCCTGCTGCAAGGGCAGACGATAGGCGAGCAGGCCCGGCGTCTCCGATTGAGCCAGAAAACGCTCTACACCCAGCGGCTGGCCGGGGTGAAAAAGCTGGTGGAATATCACCCGCATCTGGCCCCCCGCTTTCCGCGTACGCTGCTACCGCGCTCATCCGCCAGCTCACTGTCGGCGTTTGAACAGGAATGGGTACAAGCGATCCACGATCGCCAGGTCTTCCCGGTTTTTCAACCTATCGTCGATAGTCGCTCACAGCTACAGGGGGTGGAGATCCTGATCCGCTGGCGCCACCGCGGCCAGGTTCTCCATCCGCAGGCTTTTTTGCCGCAGTTCCGCGCCGACTACGCCTGGCTGCTGCTCACGGCCTTTGTCCTGCAGGAGGCCGTGCAGAATATTAATGAGCATCCGGGTACTTTCTATTTTTCGGTAAATATTCCTTCCTCGCTCGCCGCCAGCGATAGCCTGCTGCGGATGGTGGAAGCCGCTCGCCAGCAGCTCCGGCAGCCAGAGGGCGTGGAAAGGCTGGTGCTGGAATATGCTGAAACCATCGATTTTCGCCGTCAGAGCCGATCCACCGCCCAGGTGGAGGAACTGCAACGTGCTGGCGTGCGGGTGATGCTGGACGACTGCTTTTCTCAGGGGAGCGTCATCTTTCCGGCGCGTCGCCTGCACTTCAATGCCTATAAACTGGATATGAGTATCGTCAACGACGCTCAGCACAATCAGAAGGCGCTTGCGCTGATAAAAAGCCTGGCCTACTACTGCCAGTTGAGCGGCAGCCGCTGCGTGGCGGAAGGGGTGGATTCGCTGGCGAAGTTTACGCAGTTAAAATCGCTGGGTATTGACCGTTTCCAGGGCTATCTGTTTTCACCGCCGATGCGGCGCGAGCATCTCCCGGATCTGATCCGCCGCTTTTCCCATCAGCGCGATCCGGCGGATCGTTGATGGCGCGAGAAAAGCGCACCGGTTGGCACCGGTGCCGGTACGTCAGGCGCGAATATCGTCGTATTCGCGGGTGTTATCGAATTCATGTTTGGCAAACGGGCAGAGAGGGATGATCTTCCGCTGCTCCTGGCGCATTTTTTCCACCACCTTCGCCACCAGCTGTTTCCCCACGCCCTGGCCTTTCAGGCTGGGATCAACATCGGTATGTTCGATAATGCTGAGGTGGTCGCCGGTGGGAACAAAAACAATTTCCGCCACCTGGTTTCCCTGCGCGTCGTTAACATAAAACTTGTTGTGCCCTTCCAGTATTTCCATCTTCTCCTCGCTTATTTATGACGATAGTGCAGGGCGCCGCTCGGGCAGGTATCGATCACTTTTACCACCGTCGCCACATCCACTTCATCCGGGATAATCCACGGTTTACGCTTCAGGTTAAAAAGCTTCGCGCTGCCGCGCACGCAGTTCCCCGAATGCTGACAGATCGCCGTATTAAAGTAGACGTCGATTTTCTCTCCGGTGTAGGCCCGGTAGCCCGCTTCCAGTAATTCCTTATCCATGACATTGCCTCGTTCTTTTTTTATGTTTCAGGCTAAGCATAGTCCTACACGTCGCGGCTGACTACGCGTAAGCGTGGGAATTGGCGCCTCACATCATGCTTTCCCATCGGGTAAGGATCCCGCAGTCGGCGATCCGTTGACTTTCATTCCCGCAACGAGGCGATTACACTCATCACACACTGGTATGATCACTCAGGGATGCTCTATTGAATCATATTGCCACCATCGCCCGCCCGGCGCGGTTATTGCTCGTCTTGCCGCTTTCTGGCTGCTCACTTTCGCCCGCGATCCCGGTATTGGGCGCCGCGTTCCCCGGCTGGTTTTTCTGCTTATTGGGCGGTGCGTTTTTACTGATCCCCTGCCATATCCTGATTACCCGTAAAGGCTGGCAGCCGCGCTTTTCTCCTCTGGTCTTCAGCTATGTCGCGCTGATGTTCCTGTTCGCCACGCTGCTGTGGTTTCTGTTTTTTGTTCACTGATCGCTTATGACAACTTCCCGCACTCCCCTGTTACGCAAAAAGTGGCCTCTGCTGGCGCTGGTCCTTGCCGCTATCCTGGCGCTGATCCTGGTTATCTGGCAGTTGCAAACCTCGCCGGAGACCAATGACGCCTATGTCTATGCCGATACCATCGATGTGGTGCCCGAGGTCAGCGGACGCATCGTGGAGATGCCCATTCGCGATAACCAGCGGGTGAAAAAAGGCGATCTGCTGTTCCGCATCGACCCCCGTCCCTATCAGGCGATGCTCGATGACGCGAAAGCGCGGCTGACGACCCTCGACGCGCAGATCATGCTGACCCAGCGCACCATCAAAGCGCAGGAGTATAACGCCCAGTCGGTGGCGGCCGCCGTCGAGCGCGCCAGAGCGCTGGTCAAGCAGACCACCTCCACGCGCACCCGCCTTGAGCCGCTGGTGCCGCAGGGGTTTGCCTCCCAGGAAGATCTCGATCAGGCGCGCACCGCTGAGAAAGCGGCGCGGGCGGAGCTGGAGGCCACGCTGCTGCAGGCCAGACAGGCCTCGGCGGCCGTGACCGGCGTGGATGCCATGGTGGCGCAACGCGCCGGGATCCTGGCGCAAATCGCCCTCGCCGAACTGCATCTGGAATTTACCGAAGTGCGTGCGCCCTTCAACGGCGTGGTGGTGGCGCTGAAAACCACCGTCGGCCAGTACGCCTCGGCGCTGAAGCCGGTCTTTACCCTGCTGGATGACGACCGCTGGTATGTGATCGCTAACTTCCGCGAGACCGATCTGAACAACGTGCGCCCCGGCGTGGCGGCGCGGATCACCGTGATGACCAACCACAACCGGACCTTTAACGGGGTGGTGGATTCGGTCGGCTCCGGGGTCCTGCCCGAAGGTGGGAGCGTCATCGAAGGGCTGCCGCTGATCCAGAAAAGCATTAACTGGGTCCACGTCTCGCAGCGCTTCCCGGTGAAAATCGCCGTCAGCGATCCCGACCCGGAACTGTTCCGCATGGGCGCCTCGGCCAGCGCCGTGCTGCAGCCGTAGCCGGGCGACGCTATGTTTCCTCTCGCCCATTTTTTACGACAGGAACTGCGCGACGCGCCGGGACGCGCCAGCTACACGCTGCGCCTGACGCTAAGCTGCGCGGTGCTCATCACCCTGTTTATGACCCTGCAGATCCCTTTCCTGGCCGTTGCGCTGATCGTCGTGTTCTACGTCAGCCAGCCTAACGTGTTGATGATTAAGCTGGTCAGCGTGGTCTTTTTTGTCACCGTCACCGTGGCGCTCGGCGGCGTGCTGCTGATCATCAAGTGGACCTATGACTACCCGCTGATCCGCCTGGCGGCCTCCGTGGCGCTCTTTTTCTGCGCCCTCTATCTGATGCGGGTGCTGGGCAAGCTGGGACTGGCCTTTTTCGTGGTGGCGCTGGCGGTGATTTACGCTCAGACCTTCCCGTCGATGACCAGACAGAGCGAGATCCTGGTGCGGCTGCTGCTTTGGCTGTGGGTGGCGATTAACACCGCGATCCTCGTCACCCTGCTGGTCAACGCCTGCTTTCAGCAGGCCTTTCCCGGTAACCAGTTTAAGGCGCGCCTGGCCGGGATGCTGCACGAGGTCGCCCGGCGGCTGGCGGCCCCGGACGCTGAAGCGCCACCGACCTTCGGCGAGACCGCCGCGCAGTTCAATCAGCTGCAGTCGCTGTTCGCCCAGGCCAGCCGGGCGACACCGGAGATCGCCGCCGATCCCCTGGCCTGGCGCTCGCGGCTGGCCGCCACTTTGCGCTGCTACCAGCTGGCGGCCCTGCTGCAAGCAGACGAGGCGGATAGTGACGATCGCCAGCAGCTGTCGCAGGCGGTACTTCAGCTGAAGAACGCCCTTAGCGAGGAGCCGTTTGACGGCGCTATTCCTCCCCTGACGCTCAGCGGTCGCGGCGTCAATCGCGCTGTTCTGCAGGAGATGGCTACCACTCTGCAGCGGCTGGCGCAGGGTGAGCCGGTTGCCCTGCCGCAGGGTGAGGTGGAGAAGGCGCCCCTACTGGCGCCGGACGCCTGGCGCAACCCGGCATATCTCCATTTTGCGCTCAAGACCCTGCTGGCGACCCTAATCTGCTATGTCTTCTATACCGCTGCCGACTGGCAGGGTCTACATACCATTATGCTCAGCTGCGTGATCGTCGCCCAGCCCGGGCTGGGCGCCACGATGCAAAAGACATGGCTGCGCATCGGCGGGGCGCTGCTCGCCTCCCTGCTGGCGCTGCTGTTAATCGTCTTTGTCCAGCCCTGGACCGATTCGCTGACGGGCCTGCTGGCGATGTCCCTGCCGGTGCTGGCGCTGGCGGCGTGGATTGCCGCCGGCTCGGAGCGTATCGCCTACGCCGGGATCCAGATTGGTTTCACCTTTGCGCTGGCCTTTCTCAGCTGGTTTGCTCCGCTGACGAACCTCACCGAGCTGCGGGATCGGGTGCTGGGCATCCTGCTCGGGGTGCTGGTCTCCTCCATTGTCCATTTGTATCTCTGGCCGGACAGCGAAGCGCCGCAGCTGAAAACCCGCCTTGCGGCACTTTATCGCCGGCTGGCGGACTGCCTCGCCGCCCCGAAGGAGGCGGTTCCGCTGGCTCCCCTGCTTGTCGCCTTCACCGACAGCGAAGCGCTGATCCACCGGGTTCGCGCCGAACCGCTGGGCACGTATGCTCACCCCTGGCCCCAGGCGAAAGGCTGGCCGATGCGCGCCACCCTCGCCCAGGCCGAGGAGATCGCCCGCCTCAGCGAAGGCTACCGACTCAACGCCGCGCCGGGAGACCCGACCCTGGCCCGCTGCGCCGAACAGCTGCGGCGCTACGCTGAACGTATCGAACAGGAGGCGACGGCGCCTGGCGAACAGCTGACCGCCGACCTGACTAACCCCTTTGGCCCGGCGCTGGCCGCCGCGCTGGCCGCCCTGCCCGACTGGGGGCCGACACCGATAGCGACTGAGCAACAGGCTAAAACGTCATGATGATCCTTCCTTTCTCCGCGCGCCTGCGCGGCACTCTTTTTACCCTGACGCTGACGCTGCTCAGCGGCTGCGCGCTGATCCAGGATGAGCCTGCCCAGGTCGCCATCGTCAATCCGCAGCAGGCCCAGCTGGCGCAGGTGATCCACCTGGCGAACAGCGACTGGCCGGCCGCCCGCTGGTGGGAGGCCTATGATGATCCTCAGCTCAATATGCTGATCAACCGGGCGCTGCAGAACTCGCCGACCATGCAGGCCGCCCGGCTGCGCATCTCCCAGTCGCAGTCCACGGTGGAACTCGCCCGGTCGGCGATGGGCCTGCAGGCCACCGCCGTCGCGGCGCAAAACCGCCTGCGGATCACCGACAAATCCTTTAGCTGGCCCTACTCATACTCCCTGCCGGTGGATAAAAACGGCCCCTGGTATACGCTGAATACCGTTGGCGTCGGGGCGCAGCTGAATATCGATCTCTGGGGGGCCGATCGCGCCCGGGTCGCCGCCGCTATTGGCGAGAAAAACGCCCGGCTGGCGGAGACCGCCGGCATTGAGCTCGACATCGCCAGCAGCGTGGCGCAGCTCTATTTCGCCATGCAGGCGACGTTCCAGAAAATCGCGCTGCTGCAGGAGCTGGAGGGCATTGCCCGATTCTCGGTGGAAGCCCACGAGCACCGGACCCGGCGCGGCCTGGAAGACAGTGTGGATGTGGCCAACGCCCAGGCCGAACAGCTCGCCGCTCGCCAGCAGATCATTAGCGCCGAGGGGATGCTGACCCAGTATCGTGAAACCCTGCGGGCGCTGATCGGCGCCGATGCGCAAAGCATGCCGGCCATCCATCCGGTGGCGCTGCCGGCGCTCCAGGAGACGCTGCCGCCGTCGCTCTCTTTCGAGCTGCTGGCCCGCCGTCCGGACCTGCAGGCGCTGCGCGGCTACGTCACCGCTTCCCTGAGCCAGGTCGATGCGGCGAAAGCGGCCTTCTATCCCCATTTTGATATCAAAGCGTTCTGGGGCTATAACGCCCTGAGCGTCGGGGATCTGTTTAAGTCCTCTTTCCAGCAGATCAACCTGCTGCCCGGGCTGTATCTGCCGATCTTCGACGGCGGTCGTCTGAACGCTAATCTGCAGTCGGTACGCACCGCCAGCAACATCCTGATCAAACAGTACAACCAGGCGGTGCTGGACGCGGTTCGCGATGTCGCCATCAGCTCCAGCCAGCTTAACGACCTGAATCAGCAGCGCGCGCTGCAGCAGCTGAAAGTCACCGCGGCGCAAACCACCACCGATAGCGCTCGCGCCCATTATCAGCGCGGCCTGCTCAGCCGCTACGCCGCCGAAGAAGCCCGCCGGGTGGTCCTCGCCCAGCAGCTGTTGCTGCTGGACATTGAGGCCCAGCGGCTGAGCACCGACATTACCCTGATCAAAGCCCTGGGCGGCGGCTACCGCGGCCAGTAACAAAAATGCCTTCCCCGAGGGGAAGGCATTCAGACTGCAGACAAAGTGCAATCTTCAGCGATTGCCCGGCGGCGCTGCGCTTGCGCGGGCCTACAGCCAACCGCATAAGAGTTTGATATTGCTGTCTTTCGTAGGCCGGGTAAGGCGAAAGCCGCCACCCGGCAGAAAGGCGAGCACAATAACGAAACGGGATTGTCATCCACCAGAATGCCTTCCCCGATGGGAAGGCATTAAGCTGAAGAGGCGGGGTGGATGCGCGGCGATTACACCAGGGCGCGCAGCTCTTCCCGCATATAGGTGGAAAAGAATTCCGGATGCTTAATCACCAGCCGTTCGCCGGCGGCGACCCGTTCAGCCCACTCCGCCACTTTGTCGGTAAACCCGGCGCTCCAGCCCTGCTGTTGGCCGCGCGCAGCGACGTCGGCCGGGGTGGCGGGTACGCCCAGTTCTTTTAAATATTTGAGAATTCCCTTCGCGGTACTTTCATCCATAGACTGTGGTACTGGCTCAGACGTATTCATACCACCGATGAAATCCAATGCTTTATCAATGACTGCTGGCATAGGTGTGTCCTTATATTAACCACATAGTAAACCTGACTACACTATGGACCGGAAAGCGACGTGATTTCAAAGAACACGCTCACGTTATGGGACATCGCGCATTGTGAAAAGGGGATTTTGTTCTGCTGGGGCGGGGATTGGACAAAAAACAAGCCGGCCCCGTAGGGCCGGCCTGAGGATCGCGTCAGGCGTTGCTGAGGGATTTTTGCGCGGCGCTGGACCGGCTGTTCTCCAGCATCCGGCGGACCGGGACAATCAGCACGGCCAGCACGGCGGCGCAGATCAGCAATGCGATGGAGCAGCGGGCGAAGAGGTCCGGCAGCAGCGACAGCTGATCGGCCTTCACATGACCGCCGATCAGGCCCGCCGCCAGGTTACCCAGCGCGCTGGCGCAGAACCACAGCCCCATCATCTGGCCGCGCATTCTCTCCGGCGCCAGCAGAGTCATGGTCGCCAGCCCAATCGGGCTGAGGCACAGTTCACCGAGCGTCAGCATCAGGATGCTGCCCACCAGCCACAGCGGCGACACACCGGCCCCGCCGTTGCTCAGGACGTTCTGCGCCGCCAGCATCATCAGGCCAAAGCCCGCCGCTGCGCACAGGATGCCAATCACGAATTTGGTCATACTGCCCGGACGAACGTTTTTACGCGCCAGCGCAGGCCACGCCCAGCTGAATACCGGCGCGAGGAGAATGATAAACAAGGCGTTAATCGACTGGAACCAGACCGCGGGGATCTCAAAATCGCCGATCATCCGGTTGGTGTAGTCGTTAGCAAACAGGTTGAAGGAGGTCGGTTTCTGTTCAAACGCGGACCAGAAAAAGGCCGCCGAGACCAGCAAAATAAAGCATACCAGCAGGCGCGCCCGCTCTTTACGGTTGAGTCCGGCGAAGACGAACAGCCAGATGAAATAGAGCGCCACGGAGGCGGCAATTACATAGACCAGCACGCTGGCCACCGCCACCGGGTTAATCACGATCGTGCCCAGGCTGATAAGCGTGACCAGCACCGCCACTCCCAGCGCCAGCGCCAGCAGCCACGCTCCAACGCCATTCTTTTTCGCCACCGGGCTGTTCCAGGTGGAATCGAGGCCAACCTCCGCGTCATAGCGCTTCATCGACGGTACGGCAAAGACACGGAAAATGATCAGCGCCACCAGCATCCCGATCCCCCCGATGCCGAAGCCCCAGTGCCAGCCATGCGATTTGATAAGCCAGCCAGAGATCAATGGCGCGATAAACGAGCCGATGTTGATCCCCATGTAGAACAGCGAAAAACCACCGTCGCGGCGCGCGTCGCCCTTTTTATACAGGGTGCCGACCATCACCGAGATACAGGTTTTAAACAACCCGGAACCCAGGACGATAAACATCAGACCGATAAAGAACAGATCGTTGCCCAGCCATGCTGACAGAGCGATCGACAGGTGCCCCAGGGCGATCAGGATAGAGCCATACCAGACGGCGCGCTGTTGGCCAAGCCAGTTATCCGCCAGCCAGCCGCCCGGCAGCGCGGCCAGATACATACTGCCGGCAAAAATCCCAACGATCGCCGAGGCGTTCTCTCGCGCCAGGCCCATGCCGCCGTCGTACACTGTCGCCGCCATAAACAGGATCAGTAAAGGACGGATGCCGTAAAACGAGAAGCGCTCCCACATTTCAGTGAAGAACAGGGAGCCCAGCGGATAAGGATGGCCGAAAAAGGTACGGCTTTCGTTTTTATTAACAGAGGAATGCATAAATTCTCCAGGTAAGGTGCGCCGCAGCGCAAGTTAACCGTATAAAGCAGGCTGACGATTTATAATTTGTTTGTATTAACATCAAACACGAGCATTTTTAACCATTTGATAACCACGCAATGGTTTTGTCCAGCCCCTTACCTTCCCTTTTTAGATGAAAAGTCGACAAACATCTAGTTTTACAGATTTAATGTTCGCAATAATGCAAACGACGTTGACTTTATATCATTACGCACAAAACGAAATTTTACCCATTAAAAACAAACAGTTAATAATTTATCGAGAGACATAAACCACCGGCGCAGAGGCGGTGTATAACGGCAGGAAAAGTAAGGGAAACAGACTGGATAGTGGAGAAATAGCGCTAAGCGAGAATATTGTCAGCAATCCAGGCGCTACATACCTGGAAAGCCTACCATACAGCAGGATTAACACGGCATGCCGGCTGCTACAGCCGGCGCCATTCTGCGCGCTATTTCACACGCTGCCCTGCGGCATCAATGACTGGCTCACCGTCCTCCTTCACGAATGCGCCTTGTTGCGGCGCCGTCAGGATCTCCAGCACCACCTCTGACGGGCGGCAGAGTCGGGTGCCCTGCGGCGTCGTTACGATCGGACGGTTAATCAGGATCGGATGCTGAAGCATAAAGTCGATTATCTGGTCGTCAGTAAACCGGTCTTCCGCCAGGCCCAGCGCGTCGTAGGGTTCGACGTTTTTCCGCAGCAGCGCGCGCACCGGGATCCCCATCGCGGCGAGCAGCTGGCGCAGCTCATCACCCGACGGCGGCGTCTCCAGATAATAGATAATGGTGGGCTCGGCGCCGCTGTTACGGATCAGCGCCAGCGTATTACGCGAGGTGCCGCAGTCAGGGTTATGGTAAATGGTGATGCTCATAGTACGTTCTCATGGCTGGTTGAAGGAGAGACGCAGCGCCAGCGCGGCCAGCGTCACAAGCAGCACCGGCAGGGTCATGGTGATGCCGCAGCGGAAATAATACCCCCAACCGATGGTGATGTGCTTCTGCGCCAGCACATGCAGCCACAGCAGCGTGGCCAGGCTACCAATTGGCGTGATCTTGGGCCCCAGATCGCAGCCGATGACGTTGGCATAAATCATGGCCTCTTTGATCGTCCCTGTTGCCGCGCTGCCATCAATCGACAGGGCGCCGACCAGTACGCTGGGCATATTATTCATTATTGAAGAGAGGAAAGCCGACAGGATACCGGTGCCCAGCGTCGCGGCCCAGAGCCCGCGCTCCGCCAGCATGTTCAGCACCGTGGTCAGATAATCCGTTAACCCGGCGTTTCGCAGACCATACACCACCAGATACATTCCCAGCGAGAAGATCACTATCTGCCACGGGGCGCCGCGCAGCACCTTGCCGGTGTTAATTACCCGCCCGCGCTTCGCGACAGCAAACAGGATCCCGGCGCCGAGCGCCGCGATGGCGCTGACCGGGATCCCCAGCGGTTCAAGGACGAAAAAGCCAGCCAGCAACAGCAGCAGCACGCCCCAGCCGGTGCGGAACGTCGCTGGATCTTTTATCGCCGTGGCCGGCGCTTTTAGTAACGCCATATCCCAGGCCGGCGGGATATCCTTGCGAAAGAACAGGTGCAGCATCGCCAGGGTGGTGAGGATCGCCGCGAGATCGACCGGCACCATCACCGAAGCGTACTCCCTGAAGCCGATGGCAAAGAAATCTGCCGAAACGATATTCACCAGATTCGACACCACCAGCGGCAGGCTGGCGGTATCGGCAATAAATCCGGCGGCCATGACAAAGGCCAGCATCGTTCCCTTGCTGAACCCCAGCGCTCGCAGCATGGCAATCACGATTGGCGTGAGGATCAGCGCCGCCCCATCGTTGGCAAACAGCGCCGCCACAGCCGCGCCGAGCAGGATAATCCAGGTAAACAGCAGACGACCCCGGCCTCTTCCCCAGCGGGAAACGTGCAGCGCGGCCCATTCGAAAAAGCCAGACTCATCAAGCAGCAGGCTGATAATGATAACGGCGATAAAGGTGGCGGTCGCATTCCAGACGATATGCCATACCACCGGGATATCGGCTACCTGTACGCCACCGGTGGCCAGCGCCAGCGCCGCGCCAAATGCCGCGCTCCAGCCGATCCCTAACCCCCGCGGCTGCCAGATCACCAGCACCAGGGTCAGGATAAAAATCGTACCTGCCAGCAACATCGTTCCTCCGCCAATCACATTCGAAAAATCATATATGTTAAGATAAATTTTTTACCGGCAACCCGGCCCGCCAGCCAGTCTGCTGATCATCAGCCGCACATCCTCCTGCTGACTGAGCCAGGCCTGCTCAATCACCTGCGCCGCCCAGGCCGGCATCTGCGGAGAGAGGCGGTAATGGACCCACTTACCCTGTTTACGATCCAGCAGCAATCCGCTCTCACGGAGCATCGCCAGATGGCGGGAGATCTTGGGCTGGGACTGGGCGAGCGCCGTACAGAGATCGCACACGCACAGCTCTCCACGCGCCTTGAGCAGCAATACGATCCCCAGCCGAGTTTCATCGGCGAGGTTTTTGAACAGTTGCAGGGGCAATAAAGACATGATTTCTCCTCAAGCGTGACGGACAGCATACGGGGCCACAAAGAAAGATCAATATACATGCGAAAAAACATATATATTAATTCACGTCTGCGATGAGCATCCGGGATGTTGCGCCCCGCCATCCCTGCTAAATAGCACGGAAAAATGCCGCGTTTTCTTTTATCCATCATCGAAATATGTCAGGCTGGGGATCCCATTGGATTGCCAGGGCTTTCAGGATGAGTACGATTTATGTGGTTGTTTTAACGTATATAAAACCGCTCGAAGAGGTTGACCGTGCGATCCCCGCCCACATCGAATGGCTCAAAAAAGGCTATGCCGACGGCCTCTTTCTCGCCTCCGGCCGCCGTATTCCCCGCACCGGCGGCGTCATTCTGGCAAAATGCGATAGCCGGGAAACTCTGCAAGCGCGTCTGAGCCAGGATCCCTTCCAGCAGCTGGGTCTCGCCCGTACAGAGATTATTCCCTTTGAGGCCAGCATGGCGTCACCCGCGCTGCAGTCGCTGTTATAACCCTGTCTGAAAGCATATCCCGGAGGAAAAATGCAGCCGTACTTTCACTGGATCAATGAACCTGCCGAGTGGCGCCGCGATTCCGACGGCCTGACGGTGGTCACTAATAAGCATACCGACTTCTGGCGCCATACCTGGTATGGCTTCGAGCGCTTCTCTGGCCATCTCTATGCCGCAGAAGTGGCGGGCGATTTTACCCTGCAGGCAAAAATCTGTGCGGATTTCACCACGCTTTACGACCAGGCCGGGCTGATGATGATGGCCGACGAGCAGACCTGGCTGAAGGCGGGAATTGAATTCAATGACGATGCCCCGGCCATCGGCAGCGTACTGACGCTAACCCACTCCGACTGGGCCACCGGGCTTTTCCCCGGCGACCCGCGCACCTTCTGGCTGCGGCTGACCCGCAAGGGCGACGCGTTAAGACTGCAGTATTCAACCGACGGCGAGCGCTGGCCGCTGCTGCGGCTCGGCTACTTTCCGCCAGGCCCGGTGAAAGCGGGCGTCATGTGCTGCTCACCGGAGCGTGGCGGACTGGCGGTTGCGTTTCAGGATATTCAGCTTTCCCCGCCGCTGGACAAAGCGCTGCACGATCTGAGCTGAACGCTAGCGGGAAGACCCGACTTTCTCTGCATCCTGGGGCCCAGGATTGCAGGGTTCGCTGGTGCCAGGGAGATAAAAATGACCGTGCTTATCGGGATCGGTGCCGCCAGGGCACCCTGCCCGACCCGAGGAATTATCGATATCGCCGCCGTTCGAACCGTTGCCGCCGTCGGCGCCAGCGCTCACCGACTGCCCGTTATGGCCACCGTGAACACCATGCGCAGCACTGGCCGAAAACGCCACCAGCGCGAATATACAGACTATGAAGCGTCTGCCCATTGATACCTCTCCCTTATTGATATTCCCAGCCTATGACGTTGGTGATGGGTTAAGCCGTTGAGCGGCAAAAATCATCGCGATAAAAACCGCTTTATCCGCAAGGAGTATAGGGTTAAGGCTGAGGGAAAGACAGGACCTGTGCCTTCAGATATTTCGCACGCAAAATAGCCTTTATTCCGCGGCATGCATTATCAGGAAATCAATCAGGGCTTTCACCCTTTTCGTTCTGCCCGCGTTTTTTGGGTAATAGAGATAAACCGGCGGATAGGTTTTCCAGTAGTCCTCCATCACGGGAATAAACTGCTCACGATCGGGCTGTAATTGCAGGATTGGTTCAAATAAACGGCCAATCCCCAGTCCGTGGCGAATACCGTCGGCCATGACGTCAATATCATTGCTGATTAACTGTCCGGGCATCTCGACGGTGAGCTGCTCGCCGTGGTCATTGAGGATCAGCGGCAGGATGCGGTTGTTGGTAATAAAGCGATAGCCAATCAGCCGGTGATGATGGAGATCGGCAGGCTTCACGGGCACGCCATATTCGGCAAGATAGACAGAGGAGGCGTATAGCCCTTCACGAAACGGCTTCATTAACGGGCGGGCGACCACGCCGCCTTCGAGAATATCGCCAAAGCGGATCCCAAGGTCGAAACGTTCTTCAATAATATTGACGGTACCGTCATAGACCGATATTTCCAGCTGGATCCCCGGATATTGCTGACAAAATGCCGCCATCGCCGGTTTGAGAATAAGCAGGTAGGCAAAGCGCGAGAGGGTTATTCTCACTGCCCCGGAGGGCTCCTGATTCTGGTCGCGGATGATTTCCAGCGACTTTTCCAGTGTCTCCACCGCCGCGGCGGTCTGCTCCAGCAGCTGTTGCCCGGTTTCCGTCAGCTCGATACGCCGGGTAGTGCGCACAAAAAGGGGGTGGCCAATATGCTCCTCCAGCAGCCTGAGCGCATTGCTGACCGACGGCGGCGTGATTTCGAGCTTGCGCGCGGCGGCCGAGATATTGCCCTCGCGCGCAATGCTCTGAAAGATGCGTATCTGATTATAAAGCGCGTTATTCATAGCATCTCCTTAAGACACCCTCGCCTGATTATTAAGTACAGGCTAAATATTCTTAAGTCAATGACCGCCTAATCTTCCCCCCCTGCGGCTCGTATACTTTTGTCTCTTCCCGCTGATAACGACTTTCCGGAGACAACTATGAGAATTTTATGTCTGGATATCCCTGCCCCCGGCGCGACGCTGGAACACTATGCGCCGCACCTTACCGCAGAAGCCCTGCACGCCTGGGGACTGTACAAGTCAGGCTTTATTCGCGACATCTATTTCCGTCAGGATCGACCCGGCGTCGCTATTTTCCTCGAGTGCGACACCGTGGAAGAGGCGAATAATGTCATGGCCGAATTTCCGCTGGCAAAAGCGGGTCTATTAACCTTCGAGTGTATTCCACTCGGCTCGTTTATTAGCTGGGAAAATCTCTTCTCTGCTGAATTTAAACATCAGGAGTAACGTTGGGAATGGCTCATATTCTTGTCGTTTCCGGGCATCCGGATCTTAACCATTCCATCGCCAACGCCACCATCCTCGATGAGCTGGCGACCGCCCTGCCTGATGCGGAAATCCGTCGTCTGGACTGGCTCTATCCGGACGGCAAATTCAACATCGCCGCTGAGCAGGAAAGCCTGCTGCAGGCGGATGTGATTGTCTGGCAGTTTCCCTTTAGCTGGTATGGGCTGCCCGGGTTAATGAAACAGTGGCTGGACGAGGTATTTGTCCACGGCTTCGCCCATGGCTCAACGGCGAAACTGGGTGGTAAAAAGCTGATCCTCTCCTTCACCACGGGAGCGCCACAGGCGCTCTATACCGCTGACGGTTTCTTTGGCCATGCCATTGAGGAGTATCTCCTTCCCTTCGAGACCACGGCCAGGCTGTGCAATCTTGCGCTGCTGGCGCCGGTTTATACCTGCGGTATTAGCTACGCCGACCGGGATGCCGACAAAATCGCTCAGCAAAAAACGCTTGCCCGGGAACACGCGGCCAGACTGATCGCGCGGCTTAATACTCTGGTGGAATAACCCAAAGGGAGAAAATAACGATGCAGTATACCCGGCTCGGGAAGAGTGACTTACTGGTCTCCCGTATCTGCATGGGATGTATGGGGTTTGGCGATCCGTCAACGGGTCAGCATCGCTGGACGCTGGACGAAACAGCCAGCCGGGACATCATCCGCCACGCTCTGGAACAGGGCATCAATTTTTACGATACCGCCATCGCCTATCAGAACGGCTCCAGCGAACGGTACGTTGGCCGGGCGCTGCGGGAGATGGCAAAACGCGAGGAGGTGGTGCTGGCCACCAAGTTTCTGCCACGAACCGCCGCGCAGATTGCCGAGGGGATCAGCGGAAAACAGGCGATAGCCCGCTCGCTTGACCAGAGTCTGCGAAACCTCGGGATGGACTACATCGACCTCTACATCTACCACATCTGGGATTACAACACCCCGGTTATCGACGTGCTGGAGGCGCTGCACACCGCAGTGACCGCCGGCAAGGTGCGCGCGATTGGCATTTCCAATTGCTATGCCTGGCAGTTGGCGAAGGTGAACGCCCTTGCCGAACGCGAAGGGCTGACATCCTTTGTTTCTGTGCAGAGCCACTACAACCTGATTATGCGTGAAGATGAACGAGAGCTGTTCGGGCTGTGCGCGGAAGAGGGTATCGCCATGACTCCCTATAGCGCGCTGGCCAGCGGCCGTCTCTCCCGCTTAGAAGGCCACACGCGGCGAGCGGTGGAAGATGATTATGCCCGGGGCAAATACGACGGCACGGCAGAACAGGACCGGATCATTATTGCCCGCGTCGCCGAACTTGCCGAACGGCATCAGGTCTCCATGACCGAAATTTCGCTGGCCTGGCTGCTGACTAAAGTCACCGCTCCGGTGATCGGCGCCACGCAAAAGCATCATGTTGACGGCGCGGTCAACGCTGTAGCCCTTCAACTGAGCCCGGAAGACATCCGTTATCTGGAAGAAGCCTATCAGCCGCACTTCCTCACAGGCGTGATGGCGCAAAACACGCCGCAAGCCAAAGACCGTCCTCAGGTGTGGACGCGCTAACGATCCGCCCTGCGGATCGGAAAGGAGCAAATATGAAAAACGTGATTGCCGCGGCAGCCTTGTCGCTTGTGCTGTCTGATTTTACTTATGCCCACGAACAAAGAGATGAAGCTATGATGAAAATTACCCCTTCCACCCTTGCGGACGCTGATATTCAAGCAGTCTCCCCGGCGCTGGCGCGCTTCGGCCGCGAGGCCATCAGCAACGACCTCTGGCAACGTGACGCCCTGTCCGCCCGCGACCGTAGCATCGTGACCGTAGCGATGCTGATTGCCCGCAACCAGCCAGGCGAGCTGAAGCACTATATTGCCGTTGCGCTCGATAGCGGCGTGACGCCAGCGGAAGTGTCAGAGATCATTACTCACCTCGCCTTCTACGCTGGCTGGCCCAATGCGATGTCAGCCGTCAGCGTCGCTAAAACCATCTTTGAAGCCAGGGGCGTGACGGCAGAGGCCCTGCCCGCCGCCTCGCCAACGCTGCTGCCACTCAATGAACAGGTAGAGAAACAGCGTGCAGACACCGTGGAAAAAAATGTCGGCCCCATTTCGCCTGGCCTGGTTAAATTTACCGCCGACCCGCTGTTTCTCGACCTCTGGCAACGGCCCGCGCTTACGCCCCGCGACAGAAGTCTGGTGACGGTCAGCGCGTTAATCGCCGCCGGACAGAGCGCGCAGATTGGCTACCACCTAAACAGAGCTATGGATAATGGGCTTTCGGCTGAAGAGGCCGGAGAAGTAGTCGCCCAGGCGGCGTTCTACGCGGGATGGCCAAATGCGTTTACCGCCGCCCCGGTGGTCGGTGAGGTATTGCGAGCGCGCGAGAGCAAAGCTGAATAAAAAAGAATAAAGGACAGGGAAGCTGTCCTTTATTTATCGTTAATTGTTAATTTAAAGGTACCACGAGGGCTTTCGATTAGGTCTCGCGGAAAGAACATAAACGGTCTATCGAAGTATGGAGACTTCGATCGTGAGTCTGTTCACATCGCTCATTGAGAAAATTGCCGTTCCGTATGCCGTCATGAGTCTCATCCTTTGAAAGCAGCGATCGCTGTGGCGAGACGGTAGCGCGGACATGTCTATTTGGTCCAGAGATGGACATCTCAATTTAGCTACTACACCGCTACTTCGATTGATGTATTTTATATTAAATATCAATGAATTGAATTATACATTTAATATAAATTGATGTTATAGCAATCGCTATACAGGCTCCTTAGTCATGACTGACCGGGCCACACCGCATATCGCAAGAATTTGCTCTCTCAGCCAGCGGTGACCGGGGTCGCGTTCCATTCTTGGGTGCCACATCTGCGATACCGTAATACGACGGCTTTTGAACGGCAGCTCGAAAAGGTGTACCTGGTCCGTTACCTGCTGATTGAGTAAATAGAGTGCGGGTATCATGGCGATAAGATCCGATTCCAGCGCCACGGAAAGTGCTGTCGGAAATCCCGGTACGACGCTTGCAATTTTACGTTTTGTCCCCAGTTCGGCCAGCGCATCGTCAACGGATCCGTGCAACGCGCCCTCGGGTGACGCTACCACATGGCCCCAGGCGACATAATCACTCACGCCTATTTCAGCCTGCTTAGCCAGCGGGTGCCCTTTACGGACGACGCCAACAAACCGATCCTCAAACAGTCGTTGCAGCCGTATTTCTGGCCCCATATTACTCTGAACGCCAATCTCCAGATCAACCAGCCCTTCCCGAAGATAGCGCGACGTTTTTTCCGGCTTAGGCGCGAAGCGTATACAGACGTCCGGCGCGGCGTCGGCAACCGCTGCTATAAGCGCAGGCCCAAACGCCACCACAAAACCATCGTTTGCCCTGATGGTAAAAAGACGCGCCAGATTTTGCGCGCTGAACGTTTCAGTTGAGGGCTGTAATACCGCTCTGGCATCGTGCACTGCACGCCTGGCGCGATCCCGGGTCGCTTCGGCCCACGGGGTCAGTACCATGTTACGCCCGGCGCGTACCAGGATCGGGTCTCCTGTGACATCGCGTAACCTGCTTAATGTCCGGCTCATGGCCGAAGTGCTGAGGTTCAGACGACGAGCCGCACCTGCGACACTCGCTTCACTCAGCAATACGTCAAGAGCTACCAGCAAATTAAAATCGGGATCAGACATTACCCTTCCTCCCAGCACATTAAGATAAGGCGTTTGATGCAACAATAAAGTGAAAATAGTGCGCCTTCCGCCTGGTAAAAGCCATCTTTATAGTTTTGTCATCCATACACTCTTCTCAGAGGACAAATGATGACGCTCTTTTCCAGTCAACCCGGCGACGAAGGACTGCCTGGCCCGGCGCGCGCACGGGTGATGGCCGCAATAATGACCACCACCTTAATGGGCGTGTTTGATGGCACCATGATCAACATTGCCCTGCCCTCCATGGCTCAGGAGATGCAGGTACCTGCCAGTATTGCCGTCTGGTTCGCCAACGGGTATCTGCTGGCGGCTGCGATGACGCTGGCGATATTCGCGGCGCTTGCGGCCCGTCTGGGTTATCGCCCCGTATTTCTGGCGGGCCTGACGACCTTTACCCTGACATCACTGGGTTGTGCGCTGGCGAATAAGCCCGAAGTGCTTATCGGTATGCGCGTGCTTCAGGGGATCGGCGGCGCGGCGACGCTGAGTATTGCCCCCGCAATACTCAGGTCCGTATTTCCCGGACGCTTACTTGGCCGCATTCTGGGGTTCAATGCCCTGCTCATTGCCTCCAGCTCCGCTATCGGCCCGGTATTGGGCGGTACGATCCTTCACACCCTTAGCTGGCAATGGCTGTTTGCGATAAACGTTCTTCCCGGCACCCTCGCCTTACTGCTGGCGGTCAGAGCGCTGCCGCGGGATGCGAACCGTATGCAGGCGCCCTTCGACACCGTGGGCGCCATATTGTCGGCGCTGCTGTTGGGTTCGACGATCATGGCGGCGAACAGCCTACAGAACGCTACTTCTCAATTCGGCAGCCTTTGCTGGATGGCTCTCGCTGCGCTGAGCGGCATGGCTTTTATCTGGCAAATCCGCCGCACGGGTTCTCCCTTACTGCCGCCGAGCATGTTTAAAAATGAACGTTTTACCCTCGCGGCCTTCACGTCGATGGTTGCTTTCGTCAGCCAGGGGATCACCTTTATTGCGCTACCCTTCCTGTTTCAGAGCGAATACGGCTACAGTCCGGTAGTGTCTGCCCTGCTGTTTACGCCGTGGCCATTAGGGATCGTGCTGATTGCGCCGCATGCAGGCCGTTGGGCGGACACGATATCAGCCCCGGCGATATCCACCCTGGGGCTGGTGATATTTGTCGTCGGTTTGATCCTGCTGGCGACGTTACCCGCCAGACCTTCAATGTGGGATATCTGCCTGCGAAGTCTGGTATGCGGAATAGGGTTTGGCTGCTTTCAGAGTCCCAATAACCGGGAAATGCTCTCAAACGTTATTCGTGAGCACGCGAGTTATGCGTCCGGTGTTTTATCCATTATGCGCACTTTCGGGCAGTGCCTGGGAGCCGCCGCCGTAGCCGTTCTGCTGGCAGCAGATGAAAGGTCAATTCATGTTGCGCTGTGGAGCGCCGCCGCGGCCTCTGCGGTATTGGTCGTCGTCAGCGCGAGCCGGTTGCGTAAAATCACTCATCCTGCGGAAACAGGATAAGCGCGAAAATATCACTAAACGCTACGACTCCAGCGCCAGCAGCGCAAAACGCCGATCCCGCAACCAAAGTGGAGTCCTCCGCCGGAGTTCAATAGACTAACAGAATGCTATAACCGCTGATTTATTAAGGGAAAATTGAGTTTGGTAGACTTCAGGAGACTTGAATTTGGAGCGGGCGAAGGGAATCGAACCCTCGTATAGAGCTTGGGAAGCTCTCGTTCACTCCATCTCGATATTGTACAGGCCGATGTACCTGATAGCGTGATATTAGAGGATCAATATCATGGCGATCAACAACAATCAGTACCTTTTTCAAAACCGTACAGGCCTTTGGGTGTTTCAAATCTTCGTACCTAAATACATGCGCCACGTCTTCGGACATAAACGCGCCTGGCGCAAATCCACAGGGACAAAGGATATTGTTAAGGCCCGGCAATTCAGAAACCACCTTTTGATTGAATTCAATAAATTGAAAGAACAGCTAAGGCCAGATACCGAAGAGAAACGCATCTCCGGGGCTATTGCAGCGCTTTATCAGGAGGTGAGCACTAATCAGCAGATTGAGGGCAGATTCAGCCAGCCTGTAGACAACAAAAACACTTCCCCTACTCTCTGCCTTATCCGTGATGAATACGCAGAGAGCTATAAGAACCGGCGATCATATTCTACATTGAGCAAATCAGCGCGGGCTGTAGAGATCTTTCTGGCAACCATCCAGGAAACTGACATCAAGATCGATATGATTGGGCGGCGCATGGTGACGCAGTTTATCCGGTCACAACAGGAACAGGTTGCAGGTCAGACGTTACAGAACTGGTTAACGTGTTTAGGGAGCCTCTATGAGTTTGCACTGAGGACCTATGACGCCATCCCTGAGGGAAACCCTTTCCATGGTCATAATCTGGAGGCTCGCAGAACTATTGAGAGCTACGAACCGTTCACCACCAAACAACTGGTAACGCTCGTAGAGAATGGTGAGGATGAATTACAAGGGGTGATCCTGATTGGGCTATACAGTGGAATGAGGCTTGATGAAATAGCCTCTCTCAAGCGGGATGACATTGTAGAAATAGACGGGATCAGAGTGTTTAGTGTCACGAAATCAAAAACGAAGGCTGGTATAAGGTGCGTTCCTATACATTCTAAAGTGCTTCCCATCGTTGATAGGTGGCTCTCCTTAAAATCTGGTGAATATCTCCTACCAACTGCTAACAGAATTCAACGTGCAGACGGTAAAAAGGGGCCGTATTACTCCCAAGCATTCACTAGACTGAGAGACAAGATGATCCCAGAAGCTACAAATCGTCAATGTTATCACAGCCTTAGGGGACATTTTATAACGTGTCTGGACAGGAACGGGGTAGAAGAAACGAGAATCGGCACTATCACAGGTCAGGTTGAGAAAAAGGCTAAAACAGAGGCATTTAAGACGTATAGCGCAGGGCCATTAATGAAGGAATTAAAACAAATAATAGAGCTTGTGTCATATCCAGAAATAGAAAAGGGGCATTAAGCCCCTTTTATTTATTGACCAAGAATACTTTGATTAATTTGGAAATTCTGGTCATCAAAAGCCCATTCTATGCGCTTATCTGCTACAGCCTCGACCATCATTCCAAATTCAGGAGATGGATTTACTGTCAGATTAAAATCAGCTTTTAAATCTGGGATGACAGGTTGATAACTCATAGCTGGGGTCTGCACCATCATTTGATTCATTAGCGATCCACTCTGAGCCTGTGCAGCAACTGAGTTTCCCTCTGGCGTTAACCAGGCCTTCACTTTACCAGCCATATCAAGGACACCCGGCGGCAACAGTGATTCCCCAACAAACGTAGCTCCTTGCTGGAAAATATTCTGTTCTTCTGGTTTATCAGTTCCGAGAAGTCTATTTTTCCATTCTGTGATAATGGATAATACATCAAGAAGATCTTTAAAACCTTTCACAGTCTGAGCCGTCCCCGTTCCTAAATCCTTAACCAGAGGCACCAGTGAACCCATTTCAGAAGATAGATTCTGTGTATTAATTCCAAGGTCTTCAAGACCTTTACTAAAAGATGCCGCAAATTGATCACCTAATGCATTTCTGGCGTTATCGAATACAATCGACATCTGCGAGAGGTTATCGATGGATTTCTGCTGTTGGCTATTAAGCGCCAGACCACTGCTAACCAGTATATTCATAGTATCGATGACGTTTTTACCAGAAGAATCTACCGATTTAGCCAGATAGGAGAAGTCGTTTATCGCTTCTGCTAAAGCAGTGAATTCAGAATCTGTAAGTTTTGCACTTTTACGTAACCCTTCCAGTAACACAGCTAACTCAACCGGACCTTTCACATTTTGGAGAGTTTTTAGCGCTCCCTGCTGGGTATAGCCTCCACGACTAACCATCATCTGGAGCCAATCTCCCATTTCTCCACCGCCTGAATATGTTGATTGTCCTGTTTTCTTATCTGTTTTCCACTCGCCAAGACTCAATTGGCCGATCTTGTCCTGGGTATCTTTTGCTATGTCAGAAATCTTTTCATAGCTCATATTAAAGCCAGTTCGTTTTAGAGTTTCCTGAATAGCTGCATCAGCCTCCAGAGGATTTAAGCCCATCGAACTGATCATCTTCCTGCCCTGGTTTCTCTCAATGGCTCCCTGTAGTGTCCCCGCCATAATCTGATATGCCTGTTGGGCAGCATAAGCGGCGGCTGTTGGCCCGAGTATCTCACCGGGGATAAATGCGCTTGCCTGGCGACTCAGCCAGCCAGATGATCCAGATTTTTTCGCCTTACCTGATTGTTTGGCCTGTTTGACATTATTTCTGGCAATACTACGTTGCGTAGTCAGATGCTGGCTCAGAGCTTGATTCATCGATTTTAAACTGGTATTTCCCCGTGCATATGCATCCACGAGGGCGTTAGCCTGTTTGATCGCAGCGTAGCGATCGGCTCCGCTCATATTCTGGAGGCGTCCAAGCTGGAATGCGGCGCGTTTTCTTGCCAGGTCAGCATTTTCCTGCTGAGTTGCCACCTTCTTTGCCTGCTGCTGTTGAATTTTCAAGGCACGTGCTTGCGCTGCCGCTAATTTCTTCTGTTCGTTAGCTTTTGCTTTAGCATCTACAGCAGCTTGTTTAGCTGCCTGTTTCTGTTGTTGTTGAACCTGCCTCTGCTGCTGCATTTGTGCAGTGTACGCCTGTTTTTGAGCCTGCATCTTTGCCTTGGCTATCGTTCCCTCTGTTTTGCTGAAATCCTTTTGCAACTTCCTCATATCGTTTCTAACCTTTTTCAGACTATTTAAATCTGTTCGGTAGACAACCCTGTTGATCAAAGTCGCGGCGGTTATTTTGCTTCCACTCATGTTTATTTACTCCATATAAAAAAAGCCCCGCCCTTGACGGGTAGAGGCTTTTATAATTTATTTTTATTTGTTTAATGCTGTTACAAGACTTCTATATTCACCATCGGGGTATTGTCTGCACACCCGCGCACTTAATGTGTATTTATTTATACCCACCAAACCGGAGAGTTTGGTGATATTAAATAGTCGAAACATTTCACCATCTGTGACTTCCAGAGAATACTTATTTCCCTGGGAATCTGTTAGTTCTATTTTTGCCATTTGCTGTAAAATCTCCAGAGAAATAGTAATAGGATATGGGCTGGTATTTGATGCTGACCAACCCAATACTCAAACAGCAGCATTATTAGCGCTGCCGTGAAGATCATTAGCTGGAGATAGAACCAAATACAATTGAATCTGGAATGTTAACCTGTGGCAGGAATGCACTTTCGGTATGGATAGCAGGCCATCCCATTCGATCAACATCTGTCATATATTGATGCACGAGACCTGGCTCACGACCCAAACGACTATGACGAACGCCAATCCCAGTATGGAGTTTAAATCCGCCATCGACCATAGGCACAACAGCAAAGCCGTTTTCACCAATATAATCCGTTATTTCGGTATAACCGGTTACATCGATAACGTTGACTGAATCCAGTTTCCAGGAACTAAACGCCGGATTCTGGCTAACAATTTTAGTAGCAAAGTTATCACTATCGTTAAGGCTTAAGGTATATACCATATAATCCTTGATAGACTGGTGATATTTAAGAGCTTTAGCAGCATTGCCAGCAGCAAGAATAACAGTCCCTTTGCGCTTTTTAGCAAGGCCTGATCCTAACTTAACGTTAATAATGCGGTTAACTTCGTCTAACTGCTCAAAGACATTAGCTGTATTGGCAACATTCATCACATAGGAAGTTTTAGCATTGCCTGCAAGGAAATCAATGTTTCCCTGACCTGTGTACTGAGATTCGACCTTGAGACCGAACAGAGCATCAATCAGGTATTGTTCAACTGTGTTGGAAATCTGCGAATACTGACGCTGTGAATATTCAGCCAGTACCATTGCAATATTCTCTTCATGGTCAGTACCTGGAGCACGAAGCAATTCGATATCACGACTTGAAACAGTATTCAGACTATTTGTGTAAACCATATCATAGAGAATACTGGTATAGTCGGAGCGCTGGGCGCTGTTCCAGTCACTCTGAGCATACGGCATTTTCTCAGGTGCTGTCTCGTTCGATTGAACAAAGATTTTATCCAGAAGAATTGAGTTTTTTGTATGGTTTTCTTCCTCAAACAATCCAAGATTGGTAACAATAAGATTAGGTTCGTTTGAAAATGTAAATGGAGACGAATATTCGAATGTATTGTTTCGGGTATCAAAAGGCATGTTTTATCCTCTTTATTATAATAGTTATTGGGATTGATTAATCAGGTGGTGCGTAGCGCAACAGTGGCGAAATCAGCAAACGAATGATGCAGAGCCTGGAGCTGTTCAACGACGCTATTGACGTCAACACCATTAGTAATCAGACCTGATTTTTTTAGGATGGTGTGGTACGGGTTAGCAACAACAATTGCTGTAGAACCTGCCTTGGCAAATTCGACAACGACGTAATCAGCATCGGCAGCAGTGGTGATAATTGCTCCGGTAGTATCCACGACAGAACCAACAGGTAAATCAGCAGGAATAGCAGCAGACAGTTTAACCAGTTCATCCTGTTTAACACCGTCGCTCACGTAAGCAACAACTGTATCACGCACGTATCCACGGCGACCCGAAAAAGTTTCACCATAATTTTCAAAAAAAGACATCGTTAGGTCTCCTATTTATTATTTATTAGTCTGCGGGTTAACTCCGCAGATGAACGAATGTTCACCGACGTTTAGTCGGCTACGTTATTATTTTTTGGATGCAATCTTATCCAGATGTTTGAATACTGGATTGATTGTAGATTTATTTAAATCATCTTCCTGCTCTACTACAGGAACATTAGCGGCTTTGGCGAGTTTGATTAGCTCGTTAGCCGTTTCGACGTCGTCGACTAACAGAGTAACGGGGATTTTCCCGTCAAACGTTTTGACGCCTTTCGTGATTGTAACCATAATTTTTAAATCCATTTCATTTTGCAAATTGAAATAAGAGAAAGGCCACAGAAAATAGTAGCCTTAAAATACAAGAAGAATAATTGATTAACTTGAACTGACTTTTGGAGGACAATTCACAATATACACTCACGAAAAATATATATTGAGAATTGCCCCACAGTTATCGTGGATGGGTGAACTAGTCCCGGAGCAAACTGTGAGGATTCCCAAGGAAGGCGTAATGCCAGTAACGCCTATGTCTCTGTAAACAATGTCCTAGGTATAGCGTCCGTTGATTATTGTCTACATATTTATAATAACATTAAAACATTATTTTGTCAATAAATAGAGACTCTATTTAGAGATATTTTTATTATTTCAATTTTATTTCTATTGTAGGGATAATTGATCTCATGGAGCATTCAAATATGCCTCTCAGAGCGCCTGTATCGCATTCTGAGAGGTTTTAATATTTAGGTGGTAAAAGTTATCACTGCGCAGAAGAAACCTGTTCAAAAACGTTGTGAATAGTTCTGGTTATTACAACAAGTTCCATCAGATTAATATACAAAGCTGCGTCATCTTCCAGTAACCACTCCAAAAAGAAATCAGGATGTTCCGGCAGTTTATTCATCGCCTCCAGCAACATTTGGTAGTTTGAGTAATAGGCTGCTGGGTCAGCGTAGGTATCGACCATCAAACTGTGTGCCAGCGGGTAATGCTGTTCAACAAACTCTTCTACAATGTTTTTGTGTTGTTCAAAATCAATCATTTTGCCTTCCTGTTATTTTTATAATAATTAATCAGAGATGCCGTTGGCATCAAAATCCAAACCCAGATCATTCCCTGTAAAATTTTCATTTTCGAGCCTATTAAATTCTAGCCAACCCTCATACTCATTGATGTTATCAAATAGGTACTCAAATTTGAGCGGTTCACGATTGAACTTGAATCCGGCATAACGTTGGCGGGGTTTCCATTTGACACCCTGCATGGAATCAATTATTGATTGTTCTTCTGGTGTCAGTGGTGCAGATGGTTCGTAAAGTTTGATTATTGCTAACGATTTTAGTTTTTTAGAAACTCTAACTTTCTTTGTTCTGTTATTAAATCCTAATTCAACCGATTCTTCAAATACTACATTTTGTCGTGCATATGCCAATGTTCCTCCTGTTGTTTACCATGGTAAATCATCATCATCATCTTCAATTAATACTATTCCTGTATTAAAATCATGAAATTCCTTTTCCTCTTCTTTAACCTCTCGCGGAATACCCTCTAAAATTTGTTCGACGGTTTTCACCGTGTATAGATTTGATGTTCCAGTTCTGGATATTTTTGAAATCCATCTGAGAGACTCCAGCAGCGAGATGCATCTCCCAACAACCTGTCGGGAACCAATACCCAATGTTTTACCTATTTTTGTTTGTTCTGGATAAACCTTCTCGCAAGTTTTGGAGAGGCCCAGGAGATAGGAATAGACTAGTTTGAGTTTAAGAATGGTGCTGCTATCGATGGTTTTTTCGTTGATGTCTGTTTTAATATCTAACGCCAGGATACGGTAATCAATTGCCAGAAATGGTGGTTCTTTTTCGTTCATTTAGTTCCTCTTCGCTAAGGGCTTTTTCAATTAGTTTGTTTACCAATACTGGTATGCTTGTATCTTGTTTTTCTGCTAGTTGGTATAGTTTATGAAATACCTCAGATTTAAAATTAATATTCATTCTGTTTTGTTCTCCTTCGCCTTTTTCCACTGGTCGAAAATCTCAAGCGCGGTTTTAAAAAGTGCTGCGCGTTCAGTAAATCCGCGATATCGCGCCTGAGCAAAATTGTCGTAAATTTGGTGGCGGCGTGCTGCGCCAGTTTTCAGTGCCTCTACTACCTGTTCTACGGTAAAATATTTCAATAAACCCCCTGTAGGTATAATAAAAATTACACCTTGCAGCCAGTGAATGGCTCAAAGTGCATCGAATTTAGGTTTTTCTGTTTCCTACTACTATTCTATACCATTGATAGAACTCTGTCAATACTTTTTTAAGATATCTTTTTACGAATCGAATAGTATCAAATTTTACGTCTTGCTGTCAATATCTATCTAAATAAGGATTAACTTTATGATGCCTAACCTGCATACGCAGTTAGATACCTTCTAAAACGCTCTGTATCGCGTTCTAAGCCGTTTTCTTACTTTAGACAGCCCATTTATCATTTTTATCGTTTAAATCGCTCAGAGGACTTCTCTACAGGGTCTGTATTTGACATCAGTAAACTGTGTAAACTCCAATAGTAAATTTGAGATGCGGGATACTATCGCGGGAAACGAACCTTTGCATCTCACTATTTATCCCCTAACGGGCATACAAGACTAACTTATGATCTTAGTTATATATTATTTAATAAAAAGATAATTTATTACTTTTATGATTTATTAAATGTATATTATAGATCACGTTATGAATTCTGAGTTTTGGAATTTGTGATCTGATCTTCTCCCTGCGGGAGGTTTACCACGAATCAGAAAGTAAAGATTAAAAATAGGTTTATCATTTTTAATTGATTAGTTTCTGTATATGAGTGTTAAGGGTATAGAGTTGAACGTAGTGAAACGATGATAGCCTGTTACACAGGGTTAACACGAATCCCAGAGATAATAGTTTACTATTAGATATGGGTTAATGAGTGTTAGATGGTTTACCATGTTAACAGGTTTATCGTTAATGTGGTTAAGCATCTTACACCTGAGGCTGCATCACGGTATGGAATGTAATGGAATACTGTGAAGACTCAAATCATAGTCCCCGCGACATCAGCCAGAAATCATCTTTCGGGGACTAATACTATCCACGCGATAGCGGGAAGATACTAACTTATTAACTATAACTAAAGATAAAAAGATATGATCTTATAAATATTCTTATAGTTAATCTTATAATTATTCTTATTGTGTATCACCGTTAATACACCCCCTGTATTACTGTTAATACACCCCCTGTATCGATGGTGATACAGGTACCTGTATCAGTGTTAATACACCCTTAGGTATAGTAAAAAAGTGGTACCCCATACTGTAGAGAATTACCACTGTAACTGAAAAACTATCTAAAGCTAAAAATTATTACTTTTCGAGTTTGTTTAACTCTTTATTGATTGAATTGATAACGTTTTCTTTTGCTTCAAGAGTTTTAGTATGAATCTCAATAATCATAGGGGCGTATTCTGCTGCGAGTTCCATATATGCCTGTAGAATATTCACATGAGTTTCACTGTGTGGATTATCAGCAACTTTTAAAGACAATGATTTAATTTCGGTTATGCTTAAATTGTTTGTATTATAAGTATCAATCAAGCTCTTGGCTGTTATATAAAAATTTACCACATCGTTTAAAACTTTTTCGTCAAGTTCTGATAAAAATTCAGCATTCCTCTCATAAAAAACAAAATTATTTTGAGTAATAAGGAAGTAAACATCTAATATCTCACCTTGTTTATGATCAATAATATGATGATTCATCCTTTCATTATATAAATTAGTTATAAGCTCAATTTCTGCTTTTATGCCTTTGAGAATGTTTATTTTCTTAGATAAATTATCTTGCTCTTTGTTAATTTTGTCTCTTCGCCCTTCGATAATCGTTCCCCACAGCGTAAAACAACCACCGACTACAGCCCCTCCCAGGCCACTCCAAAACTCTGTAGAGCTTGCCATTTTGCTCAAGAACTCGATCATTATGTCATCCACATGTTATTTGCTGATAACCCAAATTATAACCTTTTATTCATAGTAATAAGTCACTTCCAAAGTTAACTTTTCACTTTTAGCTGTAAACCAAATAATCCACATTTTAGTTAACGGTCAGGATTGCTAAACAATATCATCCTTCCCCTCATTGTTATAATATAACAATTATAAAAATCTTCATTTTTTGAATAAATTTTTTACTGTGTAAATGTTCAGCACTTTAGATGATAATGATTATTATTTGATGGTGATTTTGGCGGGAAATATCATGACGCGATGTCGGTGATGTTGCGTGGAATGAGAGCAATATTACGTGGTGATCAGAGTGGTTAGATTACAATTTACCAAACAGTAATCTAAGTTCATGTGAATCAAATAAATTAAAATCAATGACTTACAATGTATAACGGTTACCAAACACCCGTTTGACCTGTTATATGCATGTTATATGCAGCGTTTATGCAATTAGTATTCAAACGGCATCATGATATTTTGAAATTATTAGCGTGGTAATCAACCATCAGATTGGCTTGCTTAGAAGCTCGGAAATAGAGCAAAAAACAACCAATTTTAATCGAATTAAATAGGGGTTAATTAGCGTTTAATTCCCGGTTTATCCCTCTGATATTTTTAGCCAGATACAGGCAACCTATCCCCCGTTTCTGCGTGGGTAGGGCTAAAAGTGGGGGAGAAGAAAACCAAAGTAAAAGCAATATAACTTTTAAACTAACCACTTGAAAATGATCTATAAATGATCAATCATAATCTTCATTATGTAATCTAAATTAGAGGGTGGTAATCATGGCGAAAACATCAGCAGTTACCCCAGAACAGGCTAAACAAATCGAGGCTGTATTGCGTCAGCGCAGCGAGGTTGCTGCTGATGCCTGGAAGCTAAATCTACAACTTGCGTTGCGTATCAGTGACCTGTTGTCGGTTAGGTATGATGATGTACAAGGAAAATTCCTTCGACTCAAAGAGGGGAAAACAGGGAAACAGCGCGAGTTAGTCCTGAACACTGAGGCGCTAAAGGTGCTCAAGCGTCGCCGGAAACTGAATCCAGAGGATGTTTTTGTATTCCAGTCAAAATCCAATCGCGTGAAAGGCCAGTCGCCTAAACCAGTATCACGTGTATTTGTAGCCCAAGCTATAAGGGAAGCATCACATGGCGTTGTAGAGCCGGGGATTAGTGTCGCTACCCATTCAGCAAGGAAAACCCGTGCAAGGGCTCTGTTGAAAGCAGGAACGCCTATCGAAGTCATCTCCCGGATGCTAAACCATAGCAGCCCGGCAATTACTATGACCTACCTTGATATCACGCAAGACGAAGTGAATCAGACCTATCAGATGGTGATCTAGGTTCCTCACAGATAATGCGAGCCAATTGTTAACTATATGTTGCATACCTCTACCAAACAGGACTGAGGTCAGCCCCTGCGCTTATGGTGATTGCGCGGCATCACCCGCTTAATTAGTTCTACCGATGAAGAAATCAGCACTCGATCAAATTTTCATTTTTTTTTCTGTTTTATTGACTTCTTCTCCAGGCCTGATGCGGCGCGGGTTGGATGATTATTAACCTTCTGAAACCTCAATTTAACGTCAAAATCAACCCTTGTACTCAAAAGATTCCTTAATAAAATATTGCTTATGTAGTAGGTAGACATAATCATGCCACTACATGTAGTGCCCGTGTCTGAATTTTAGACATAAAAAACCGGGTCCATTTTCACAAACCCGGTCTCTGAAGCATGACCGCCATGAGTTTGCAGACTCATAACGATTGTTAGCCTCATCATCATTTTTGACGACTTGATTGTGCCTGGCTTGGTTGGTTGTGTAAACCATAAGTTTTTACGCAAAAGGAATTACCATGCTTATTCAGAAAAAACGTATTAGAAATATCGATAACTACATTACCGCATTTGATGGTAGGGATGTTTTTATCGCACATGCATTACCTGGCCAGCAGAAGGGAGAATCGATTGGGTTTACTGCAAATCAATCTCTAGGTGAAGAAGTTCTCCCTCGCATCGTTGGAGCTGTAACTCGTTTCAATGCGAATGGTAAATCAGTACCGGATAAAACTTTGCCTAAAGAAACTGCTTACCGCCAAGTTTCCTGGACATGGAAAAAATGGGTTGGCAGGGGCCAAACTGAGGAGGTCACTGAAACGAGGGAAATCGAGTATCAGCGTTACCAGAGAGTTTTCACTCCACCTCCTGGCGTCGAATTGAAAATTGTTGAGAATCTAAACGGGGAGAAGTTAGTAATATCTCCTAAATTGACTTTGACAGATGAAAAAAAGAATCTTGTAACACATTGCGTTAACTTGTTTTTAGAGTTATTTGGTCTTTGCGAAGTGGTTGACGAGGAACTCAATACTATTGTCACCACTCAGTCTATAAAACTGAACTGGAGCCTCCTTCCTCAAGGGCAATATCCTTGGAGTACAATAGGCCCTCAGATAATGTCAGCAATCAAACCTCGAGGAAAAGGAAATTCTGCTGTAGTCGAGGGTAGACTTCAACTCATTAACAGCAAACAACCTGATTTTGTCGCTGTAGGAAAGGCTGGCTTTCAAGGTTACGTGATTTTTGGATTCCCCAACCACAATACCTATGTATTAGAAAGTTCACAGTGTAACAATGCAACCTACATTTTTGACAATGATTGGCAACATTTATCGCAATTAACTAAAGCTGAGATTTTAGATGGAAATTTGCATCATGCCAGAGTAATTCACCGTAGAAACTGGACTGCCGAAATTCTCAGATACTTACCTTAACTCTTTTATCGCGGGAGGTATACCTCCCGCAAAAGACCAATTGCAATAAAATGTGGAACGCCAAAGAGGAGAAAGACCTTACTAGCGGTATAAAGACATTTCGCATACGCAGAAGACCCAAAAGGGTACCGCTGCCCGAGTGTGAAGACGTTTAGGTAGGAAAACGTACAGGTATGGCAAACGGTTCAGATGGTTTAATCATTTTATATACGGTACCACACACAGTAAAAGTAAGTTTCTCAGTATCGATCACTCCCTCAACCTCTTTGTAGTCGAGTGGGAATTTCACCTTATTATCGTTAATTTTGTACAAGCCACCTGGGATGTTGGGGCCATGTTCGATTTGCAAATAATCGCCCTTGATTGTCCAGCGTCCTTCTACCTGGTATCCAATCGCGCTACCGTGCTCATTAAAGTAAATGCTCATGATGATTCCTTACTCTTTGAACTCAATTTCTTGATCATCAAACTCTCCATTACGAGAGAGTTTGATTGAAAAGCGCTTGAATGTATTGAAAAAGTCTTCCAAAGTTATTTGGACATTTTCTCTTCTTAACTCGCCAGTTTGTTCCATTATATATGCCTCTACATCAAAGAGATTCCCAGTTCTGAAGAAAGAAATGCCTTTAACTATCTCACCTTCTTTCAGAATCCCTTTAGCTCTCAGGAAGTCACTGAAGCTGTCTTGATCAGCCCTGTCCGCTGCAACAGTGCCTTTGTAGTCGTTATATTGAGTATTTGCTTTAAAGTGTTCTTTTTGCATGTTTTTATGTCCATTGCTGTGTGTAATCAAAGATAGCGTAGCGCAGATTTTGGACAATACAAGCCTTATTGCCCGTTGGTGGTAAGACAACGTGCGGAGCCGTTAGGCGACTTCATCAGGGGTTATGTCAGACAGTGAAATTTATCAGGATGACCATGTACCCGAAGGAGCGAGGCCGAACCGCTGGCAGAGCTTGCATGTGGTGTGCAAGTACCATAACCACCATAAACCTGTTTATTCCCTGCAACGTCATCTCGACGTGTGGCATGTAGGAGCATCGGCAAAAATGCGCTTCACTGAAAGCTTGGGGAATTATGCCGGGTAGACGGCTTTATGTTCATGTTGGACTGTCGCAGTATGAACTTGGAACTACTGCCAGCGTGATGATATGCTCCCCTGTACCACAGACCAATCACGCGACAGGTGCGGGCGTAGTACAATGGGTAGTTTAAGTTGTACCTGTAAAGCAGGGCAACGTAACTGACTGAATAATCTAACTTATTGATTATTCAGGAGAATTGGAGCGGGCGAAGGGAATCGAACCCTCGTATAGAGCTTGGGAAGCTCTCGTTCTACCATTGAACTACGCCCGCGAAGAGTTGCGAGAAGCATTATAGCCCTTACGCACCCTGTGACAAGCCTGCCGGATGCTGACTGGCGATAAAATAACCTTTTAGCACTTAGGTTTACTTCCCTGCGGCGGCAGGTAACGCAGCGGATCGATGGCTGTCGCCCGGTAGCGGATCTGGAAATGCAGCCGCACTGAGTCGGCATCCGTACTACCCATGGTGGCAATTTGCTGGCCGGCCTTCACGCTCTGGCCATTATTCACCATTAGCTTATCGTTGTGGGCATAGGCGGTGATGTAATCCTCGCTGTGCTTAATCATGATCAGATTGCCATAGCCGCGCAGCTGATTGCCGACGTAGACCACCTTGCCCGCCCCGGCGGCATACACCGGCTGGCCGCGGGTTCCGGCGATATCAATGCCTTTATTGCCGCCATCGGCGGTGGAATAAGGCAGGACCACTTTGCCGCTGGTCGGCCAGCGCCAGCAGCGCTGTCCCACCGGCGGCCAGGAGGACTGAGGTACCGCGGACGAAGGCGTGACCGCAGCGGTGCGCGTAGAGGAAGATTTTTTCTTCGTTGTCTTCGTTGAACTGCTGCCGTTAAGCTTCAGCTTCTGCCCCACCTCAATGGTGTAAGGCGGGGAGATGTTATTCAGGCGGGCCAGATCGCGAACGCTGGTGCCGGTGGTGCGGGAGATGCCGTACAGGGTATCGCCGCGTTTAACGGTGTAGGTGCCACCGGAATCGGAGGTGCTGGAGCAGCCGGCCAGCACCAGGCTTGCCGCCAGCATCAGTGTCATATAAAAGCGTTTCATCATCAGGCATCCTGCACTTAACACAACCACTTACCTCGCAATCAGGGCGAATATCATACCAGTCCGCGGCGCAGGGCGTCATCCCTGATGGCGAAACCATTATCCCCCGTCCCTAGCGCGCGGTCTGCGGCAGGCAGAAATTCATATTTGCGCCACGCGGCGCGGCGGCCTCTCCTCGCTATTGCGCGTTGCCGTTCACAGAGCTGCCTCCAGGGCTTGTTTTGGTAATGCCTTTCTCCCATTTATGGGCTACCCTAGTGGCCTGAGTACATGACCCGGCGGGTTTGTGCCGGGTCATTTTTTATTTTCAGGAGTCGTCATGGCCGGGGAACACGTCATTTTGCTGGATGAGCAGGATCAGCCTGCCGGTATGCTGGAGAAGTATGCCGCCCATACGTTTGATACCCCTTTACATCTCGCGTTTTCCTGCTGGCTGTTTAACCAGCAGGGTCAGTTGCTGGTCACTCGCCGTTCGTTGGGCAAAAAAGCCTGGCCCGGGGTATGGACCAACTCGGTCTGCGGACACCCCCAGCAGGGCGAGACCTTCGAGCAGGCCGTCACGCGCCGCTGTCGCTTCGAACTCGGTGTGGAGATCTCTGATATCGCGCCGGTTCACCCGGCCTTCCGCTACCGGGCGGTCGCCCCAAACGGTATCGTTGAGAACGAAGTGTGCCCGGTATATGCCGCGCGCGTGGTAAGCGAAGTGCAGCCTAACGACGATGAAGTCATGGACTATCAGTGGGTTGACCTGGCAACCATGTTAAGCGCGCTGGCCGCCACGCCGTGGGCGTTCAGCCCGTGGATGGTGCTGGAAGCGGAAAATCGGGACGCCCGCCAGGCGCTGACCGACTTTGTTGCGCGTCTGCGCGGGTAAGCTGACTATTCTCCAGGCCAGGCGCAGCCCTGTGCCTGTCATTAATGCCTGGCGGCGCTACGCTTGCACAGGCCTACGGTTCTGCGCCATTGCGTAGCCCGGATAAGGCGTTTACGCCGCCATCCGGGATCCCCGGCTTGCGCTGCGCTGAGCCAGGCTACGCCAGCCTTAGGACCTCACATCAGACATAAAAAAACCCGGCAAGCCGGGTTTTTTGCTTTTCGCGAAGGGCGATTATTTCTGCGGACGCATCGCCGGGAACAGAATAACGTCGCGGATGGTGTGGCTGTTGGTGAACAGCATGACCATACGGTCGATACCGATACCCAGACCAGCGGTCGGCGGCAGGCCGTGTTCCAGCGCGGTGACATAGTCTTCGTCATAGAACATTGCTTCGTCGTCGCCTGCGGCTTTCGCATCAACCTGATCCTGGAAGCGCTGCGCCTGGTCTTCGGCGTCGTTCAGCTCGCTAAAGCCGTTACCGATCTCACGGCCGCCAATGAAGAATTCAAAGCGGTCGGTGATTTCCGGGTTGACGTCGTTACGGCGCGCCAGCGGAGAAACTTCCGCCGGGTATTCGGTGATGAAGGTCGGCTGGATCAGGTGCGCTTCCGCCACTTCTTCGAAGATCTCGGTCACGATACGGCCCAGACCCCAGCTCTTCTCCACTTTGATGCCGATAGATTCAGCGATCGCTTTCGCGGAATCAAAGTTATCCAGATCCGCCATCTCGGTTTCCGGACGGTATTTCTTGATCGCTTCGCGCATGGTCAGTTTTTCAAAAGGCTTGCCGAAGTCGAACACCTGGTCGCCGTAAGGCACTTCGGTATTGCCGAGGATGTCCTGCGCCAGGGTGCGGAACAGAGATTCGGTCAGCTCGATCAGATCTTTGTAATCCGCATAAGCCATGTAGAGTTCCATCATGGTGAACTCTGGGTTATGACGAACGGAGATCCCTTCGTTACGGAAGTTACGGTTGATCTCGAAGACGCGTTCGAAGCCGCCAACCACCAGACGCTTGAGGTACAGTTCCGGCGCGATACGCAGGTACATGTCCAGATCCAGCGCGTTATGATGGGTGATGAACGGACGCGCGGAAGCGCCGCCCGGGATCACCTGCATCATCGGGGTTTCTACTTCCATAAAGCCGCGGCCAACCATGAACTGACGGATGCCCGCCAGGATCTGCGAACGCACTTTGAAGGTCTTGCGGGATTCATCATTGGAGATCAGATCGAGGTAACGCTGACGATAGCGCGCTTCCTGATCTTGCAGGCCATGGAATTTGTCCGGTAACGGGCGCAGGGCTTTGGTCAGCAGACGCAGCTCGGTGCAGTGGATAGACAGCTCACCGGTTTTGGTCTTGAACAGCTTACCGCGGGCGGCGATGATGTCGCCGAGGTCCCACTTTTTGAACTGGTCGTTATAAACGCCTTCCGCCAGGTCATCACGCGCCACGTACAGCTGGATGCGGCCGCCTACGTCCTGCAGGGTCACGAAGGACGCTTTACCCATGATACGACGGGTCATCATGCGGCCAGCAACGGCCACTTCAACGTTCAGCGCTTCCAGCTCTTCGTTTTCTTTGCCATCGAAGTCAGCGTGCAGTTGGTCAGAGGTATGGTCACGACGGAAATCGTTCGGGAATGCGACGCCCTGCTCACGCAGCGCAGCCAGCTTCTCGCGACGGGTTTTCAGTTCATTATTAAGGTCAATTGCCGCGTCAGCGCCCTGTGCTTGTTGTTCAGACATGTTGGTTCCTCATAACCCTGCTTTCAAACTTGCTTCGATAAATTGGTCCAGGCTGCCATCGAGCACCGCCTGAGTGTTGCGGGTTTCCACCCCGGTACGCAGATCTTTAATACGCGAGTCATCCAGCACGTAAGAGCGGATCTGGCTGCCCCAGCCGATATCGGACTTGTTGTCTTCCATCGCCTGCTTCTCGGCATTTTTCTTCTGCATCTCCAGTTCATAAAGCTTTGCTTTCATCTGCTTCATGGCCTGGTCTTTGTTTTTGTGCTGCGAACGGTCGTTCTGGCACTGCGTCACCAACCCGGTCGGGATATGGGTAATACGCACCGCGGATTCCGTACGGTTAACGTGCTGACCACCGGCGCCGGAGGCGCGGTATACGTCAATGCGCAGGTCGGCCGGGTTAATTTCGATATCGATATCGTCTTCCACTTCCGGGTAAACGAACGCGGAGCTGAAGGAGGTATGACGGCGGCCGCCGGAATCGAACGGGCTCTTACGCACCAGACGATGAACGCCGGTTTCCGTACGCAGCCAGCCGTAGGCGTAATCGCCAATGATCTTAATGGTCACGGATTTAATCCCCGCGACTTCACCTTCGGATTCTTCGATGATTTCGGTCTTAAAGCCGCGCGCTTCCGCCCAGCGCAGGTACATGCGCATCAGCATGCTGGCCCAGTCCTGGGCTTCGGTGCCGCCGGAACCGGCCTGAATGTCAAGGTAGCAATCGGCGCTGTCGTATTCGCCGGAGAACATGCGGCGGAACTCAAGCTGCGCCAGCTTCTCTTCCAGGGTATCCAGCTCGGCGACGGCTTCGTTAAAGGTCTCTTCGTCATCCGCTTCCACGGCCAGATCCAGCAGGCCGGCAACGTCTTCCAGCCCCTGGGACATCTGATCCAGGGTATCTACGATGGCTTCCAGGGAAGAACGCTCTTTACCCAGCGCCTGGGCGCGTTCGGGTTCGTTCCACACGTCCGGCTGTTCCAGCTCGGCGTTTACTTCTTCGAGACGCTCTTTCTTGGCATCGTAGTCAAAGATACCCCCTAAGAACGTCGGAGCGCTCCGTGAGGTCCTGAATGCGGTTTTTTACCGGATTTATTTCAAACATGGTCGGTTTCTTTTAATGGATTTGTCAAAATGCGGTGATAAGAGCGGAATTCTACCGGATTCGCGCCCTTATTCCTACACTGTTGTCAATTTGGCCAGAGGTGATCGATGATCAGCTGCAGGCTACGGTTGCCGCGGAACTCGTTGATGTCGAGCTTGTAGGCTAACTGGACTTCACGCACGCCGTTATCCGGCCAGATGGAAGTATCAACGTTGAAGGCGATACCGTCCAGCAGCGGCCCGCCGTCAACCGGTTCGACCATCACCTTCAGGTGACGCTCGCCCACCAGCCGCTGCTGCAGCAGGCGAAAACGACCGTCAAACAGCGGTTCCGGGAACATCTGCCCCCACGGCCCGGCGTCGCGCAGCATCTGTGCCACTTCCATGCTCATCTCCGCCGCCGCCAGCGGGCCATCGGAAACCACCTCGCCCTGCAACAGCGCAGGATCCAGCCATTCGGTCACCAGCTCGCCGAAGCGCTGTTGAAACTCTTCAAAACGCGCCTCCTCCAGCGATAAGCCCGCCGCCATCGCGTGGCCGCCGAACTTCAGGATTAGCCCGGGATAAAGCGTATCAAGGCGCTCCAGCGCATCGCGCATATGCAACCCCTGAATGGAACGACCGGAGCCTTTCAGCGTGCCGTCGCCGGTAGGCGCAAAAGCGATAACCGGGCGATGGAAGCGCTCCTTAATCCGCGAGGCGAGAATGCCGACTACCCCTTGATGCCATTGCGGATGGTACATCGCCAGCCCGCCGGGCAGGGTATCGGCGCTGCGCTCCAGCTGCTGACAGAGCGTTAGCGCTTCCGCCTGCATCCCCTGCTCAATCTCTTTGCGCGTCTGATTAAGCGCATCGAGCTCGTTGGCCAGCACCCGCGCTTCGCCGATGTTGTCGCACAGCAGCAGCGCGACGCCGACCGACATGTCGTCCAGCCGTCCCGCCGCGTTCAGGCGCGGCCCGAGGGCGAAACCGAGGTCGCTGGCCGCCAGCTTTTGCGGATCGCGGTTGGCAATTTCCAGCAGCGCCTTAATACCGGGCCGACATTTGCCGGCGCGAATGCGGCTTAACCCCTGCCAGGTGAGGATACGGTTGTTAGCATCCAGCGGCACGACGTCCGCGACGGTGCCAAGCGCCACCAGATCCAGCAGCTCGGCAAGGTTCGGCGCGGGGATGCCGCGAGCGTCGAACCAGCCTTTATCGCGCAGAAAAGTGCGCAGCGCCAGCATCAGATAAAACGCCACCCCCACCCCGGCCAGTGATTTTGACGGGAAGTCGCAATCGCGCAGGTTGGGATTAACGATAGCTTCCGCCGCCGGCAGCGTCTCGCCCGGCAGATGGTGATCGGTCACCAGCACCGGGATCCCCAGCGCATGGGCATGATCGACGCCGGCATGGGACGAGATCCCGTTGTCGACGGTCATGATCATCTGCGCGCCGCGAGCATGGGCCTGATCGACCACTTCCGGGCTTAAACCGTAGCCGTCTTCAAAGCGGTTCGGCACCAGATAGGAGACGTTGCCGTAACCCAGCGCGCGCAGGGCCAACACGCTGAGCGCGGTGCTGGTGGCGCCGTCGGCGTCAAAATCACCGACCACCACGATGTGCAACCCTTTCTGGAACGCGTCATGCAGCATCTCGACCGCTTTTTCAACGCCGGTGAGCTGCGTCCAGGGGAGCATGCCTTTGACGCTGCGCTCCAGCTCCTGCGCGCTGCGCACCCCGCGGCTGGCATATAGCCGCTGCAGCAGCGGCGGCAGGTCGGCGGGGAGTTCGACGCCGTCAACCGCCTCGCGGCGGCGTAGTTGTATCTGTTGTTTCACGCGAATCAGTTACCGCTTGTCTGTTTTTTGTGCTCATCGAGGAACGCCTTCAGCTCTTTCGGCCCCTGATAGCCCGGCAGCACCATGCCGTTACTGAGGACCATCGCCGGCGTACCGTTGACGCCCATCTGCACGCCGAGGGTGTAATGTTTGGCGATATCTACGCTGCAGCTCGCCGGCTGCACGCCTTTACCATTCATGGCGTCATCCAGCGCTTTGTTGCGATCTTTCGCACACCAGATCGCTTTCATATCCTGCTCGGCCTGGCTTTGCAGCCCCTGGCGCGGGAAGGCCAGATAGCGCACGGTGATCCCCAGCGCGTTGTAGTCGCTCATCTGCTCGTGCAGTTTATGACAGTAGCCGCAGGTAATATCGGTGAAGACGGTGATGACGTGCTGCTCCTTCGGCGCTTTGTAGACAATCATCTCATTGCTCAGCGCGTTCAGCTTACCCAGCAGCAGCTGGTTGGTGACGTTGACCGGCTGCGCGCCGCTCACGTCGTACATTGGCCCCTGGATGATATGCTTGCCGTCGTCGGTCACGTACAGCACGCCGCTGTCGGTCAGCACCGTGCTCATCCCGGAAACCGGCGATGGTTGAATATCGGTGCTCTGCACACCCAGCTTCGCCAGCGACTGTTTAATTGCCGCGCTATCGGCGTGCGCCGTTCCTGAAAGGGAGGCCGCCAGCAGGGTGAACATCAATAAACCTTTTTTCATACTCAGTCCTTTTGTTCAGCACTCACGCCCGCGGGTGGTGCTGTTGATGAAGTTGTCGCAGACGCTCGGTCGCCACGTGGGTGTATATCTGCGTGGTGGAGAGATCGCTGTGTCCTAACAGCATCTGCACCACGCGCAGATCGGCGCCATGATTGAGCAAATGCGTGGCGAACGCATGGCGTAACACGTGCGGGGAAAGCTTTTCGCTGTCGATCCCCGCCAGTACGGCATAGTGTTTAATCCGATGCCAGAAGGTCTGGCGCGTCATCTGCTGGGCGCGCTGGCTGGGAAATAAGACATCCGACGCCACGCCGTTCAGCAGCCAGGGGCGACCATACTCGAGGTAATTTTCCACCCACAGTACCGCCTCTTCCCCCAGCGGCACCAGCCGCTCTTTGTTGCCTTTTCCCACCACCCGCAGCACGCCCTGCCGCAGGCTGATGTCGCTCATCGTCAGCCCCACCAGCTCCGAGACGCGCAGGCCGGTGGCATACAGCACCTCCAGCATCGCTTTATCGCGCAATTCCAGCGGCTGCTCCACCAGCGGCGCCTGCAGCAGGCGCTCAACCTGCGCCTCACTGAGATCTTTTGGCAGCCGCTGCGGTAGCTTCGGCGAGGCCAGCAGCGCGCTGGGATCGTCCGGGCGAATTTTTTCCCGGTACAGATGCTGGAAAAAACGGCGCACGGCGCTCAGCAGGCGCGCGGTGCTGGTGGCTTTGTAGCCGCCGGACTGCCGCTCAGCCAGCAGCGCCTGCAGATCGTCGCTGCCAACGCTTGCCAGCGACAGGCCGCGATGGTGCAGCCACTCAACTAACATCGTCAAATCGCGACGGTAGGCGCTGAGCGTATTCTCCGCCAGGTTGCGCTCCAGCCAAAGGGCATCGAGAAACTGTTCGATTAGTGCCAGATCCTGTTTCACATCGGCCTCTTTGTTCGTTAAACGCTCTCATTATGCCTTAAGAGGACGCCTTTCTGGTACACTGCCCGCCATTCACGGCAAGAATCGAGATGTTTACGCGATGAATATAGGTCTGTTTTACGGCTCCAGTACCTGCTACACCGAAATGGCCGCGGAGAAAATCCGCGATATCATCGGCCCCGAACTGGTGACGCTGCACAATCTGAAAGATGACTCCCCCGCGCTGATGAGCCAGTACGACGTACTGATCCTTGGCATCCCGACCTGGGATTTCGGCGAAATTCAGGAAGACTGGGAAGCGGTCTGGGATCAGCTGGACACCCTGAACCTCGAGGGAAAGATCGTCGCGCTGTACGGCATGGGCGATCAACTGGGCTACGGCGAATGGTTCCTTGACGCGCTCGGCATGCTGCATGACAAGCTGGCGACCAGGGGCGTGAAGTTTGTCGGCTACTGGCCAACCGAAGGCTATGAGTTCACCAGCCCGAAACCGGTGATCGCCGATGGCCAACTGTTCGTTGGCCTGGCGCTGGATGAAACCAACCAGTACGACCTGAGCGACGAGCGCATCCAGAGCTGGTGCGAGCAGATCCTCGGCGAAATGGCCGAACACTTTTCCTGACGCGGCTTACTCCTGCGCCGGTTTTTGCAGCACCAGCCGGCGCAGATCGCGCCACTCTCCGGCGTCCATGCTGTCCGCCGCCAGCCAAAGATGCTGTCCGCGCCGGGTATCGACATGGCGCAAACGCAGCAGCATACCGCTATTGATAACCCACGGCGTCCCGAGGATCTCCCATTCGGCGTTTTGCCAGCGAAGACGGGAATCGGTGAGCAGTTTTATCTCCCCGCGACGGGCATGGATCCGCCGCTGGCTGCGCACGCAGTCGAAGACCACCAGCGACAGCAGCAGCAGCCAGATCGGGGTATAGCTCAGCGGCCAGGGAACCAACAGCACCAGGGCCGCCACCACGCCGTGAAGCAGCAGGGAAAACCACTGCGCGCGCCAGGAGATACGGAGATCAGATTGCCACAGGACCACGTTCCCGATTCCGTGTCTGAATTAAGGTTACCATCCGCTGCAGCTCCGCATCGGCCGGTTTGCCGTGGTTCATCAGCCAGTTGAACAGATCCGGATCGTCATTTTCCAGCAGGCGAATGAACAGCTGTTTGTCAGCGTCGCTGAGGGTATCGTACTCATACTCAAAGAACGGCATGATGGAGATGTCGAGTTCGCGCATCCCGCGGCGGCATGCCCAGTGGATACGTGCTTTATTGTTAATGTCCATGTTGACCTTCCAGCAGCAAAATATAGGTTAGTTTAACCCGTTTTCTGCCGTAACTTTACAGGAATATCGCTGAATGCGAGCATCCTTCCATAAAAACCTTAAAATAATGATGGGTTTATTGATTCCCTGCGTCAGGCGGCTGTCTCACGCCAGCGCACAAATGGCCTGTTGAAAGCACTTGCAATGCACTATAGCTCTTTTACCATTGGTCACACACACTGCGTTAAGCGATTCAGGATATGACTATGGCTTTTACACCTTTTCCTCCGCGTCAGCCTTCCTCTTCTGCTCGTCTGCCGTTAACGCTGATGACCCTGGATGACTGGGCGCTGGCGACAATTAGCGGGCCGGACAGCGAAAAATATCTGCAGGGGCAGATTACCGCCGATGTGAGTCATCTCACCGATGCCCAGCATCTGCTTGCCGCCCACTGTGATGCCAAAGGCAAGATGTGGAGCAACCTGCGCGTATTCCGTCGCGAGGGCGGCTTCGCGTGGATTGAGCGCCGCAGCCTGCGCGACGCGCAGCTGACCGAGCTGAAAAAATATGCCGTCTTCTCCAAAGTCACCATCGCCGCCAACGACGATCTGGTTCTGCTGGGAGTAGCCGGCTTCCAGGCGCGCGCCGCGCTGGCGCCGCTGTTCGCCGCCTTGCCCGACGCTGCCACCCCGGTGGTCAGCGAAGGCGCCACCAGCCTGCTGTGGTTTGAACACCCGGGCGAGCGCTTCCTGCTGGTGACCGATGTCGACACCGCCAACCGCGTCACCGACGCGTTGCGCGGCGAAGCGCAGTTTAACAACAGCCAACAGTGGCTGGCGCTGAATATTGAAGCCGGCCTGCCGGTTATCGACAGCGCCAACAGCGGGCAATTCATTCCGCAGGCCACCAACCTGCAGGCGCTGGGCGGCATCAGCTTCAAAAAAGGCT
>ERZ506969.97-NODE-97-length-36542-cov-7.8255_pt1 | contig 36542 bp, 41 predicted proteins | sample MGYA00512891_ERZ506969 | MGnify/ENA metagenome assembly ERZ506969
GAACAAAAGGCAGGTCCCCGCAAAACGTCAAAACCGCGGCTCCCGAAACTCAAAATATGATGGGGGCTGAAAACCAGAGAGAGGAGAAAGCAGGATGAGTACCCGAAATATCCACGTTAACACCGCGTCGTACACGCTTCTTGTTGCCGGGAAGAAAAAAAACACCGGGGAAGAGTGGGACGTCCTGGAATTCAGCAGCCTGACTGAGCTGAAAAAATATCGCAAAAGCCACCCGGAAAAGATGGCCTTCAGCTATAGCTACGCGCTCAGCCGGGGTGTGGATACGCAGTTCCGCCATATCAACATTGCGGAAGCCGATCACTTCAAACAGTTCCTGCGTCAGATTAAGCGTGCCGGCCTCGATATCCGGGCGATCTGCTGACCGGATGTGATGAATATTCCTCCTGATTGTTGCATTCTTGTTAATGGTGAACGGGAGGGATGATATTAAGCGGAAAAATTTTTTATTAAATTTATTCTTTCATAAAGGAGTAGCTGTTATGCGATTAGCTTCCCGTTTTGGTCGGTATAACTCCATCCGCCGTGAACGTCCTTTAACGGATGATGAATTAATGCAGTTCGTGCCTTCGGTATTTTCCGGTGATAAACATGAGTCCCGGAGTGAACGTTATACGTATATTCCAACAATCAATATCATCAATAAGTTACGTGATGAAGGTTTCCAGCCATTCTTTGCCTGTCAGAGTCGGGTTCGTGATTTGGGACGTCGCGAATACAGTAAACATATGTTACGTCTTCGCAGGGAAGGGCATATTAACGGGCAGGAAGTTCCTGAAATTATCCTGCTTAATTCACATGATGGTTCATCCAGTTATCAGATGATCCCCGGAATTTTTCGTTTTGTCTGCACAAATGGCCTGGTGTGCGGAAATAATTTTGGCGAAATCCGCGTTCCACATAAAGGTGATATTGTCGGGCAGGTTATCGAGGGAGCGTATGAAGTGCTCGGTATCTTTGATAAGGTCACTGATAATATGGAGGCGATGAAAGAAATTCATCTTAACAGTGACGAGCAACATTTATTTGGCAGAGCTGCACTGATGGTCAGGTATGAAGATGAAAATAAAACGCCAGTGACGCCTGAACAAATAATTACTCCCCGTCGTCGGGAAGATAAACAGAACGATCTCTGGACAACCTGTCAGCGGGTTCAGGAGAATATTATAAAAGGTGGATTGTCGGGGCGAAGTGCCTCCGGTAAAAATACCAGGACAAGAGCCATTACAGGTATTGATGGTGATATCCGAATCAACAAGGCGTTATGGGTGATTGCCGAACAGTTCAGAAAGTGGAAGTCATGATAATATAAGTAAAGCCCCGAAAATTTTTCGGGGCTTTACTTATATTATCAGTCTTCGGCATCGCTGTGTCGTCTGATACACCTCAATTCCATTAACCGGCTTTCCGGTTGTCTGTAAATATTGTGCCCGCGAAAAATGGTCTGGCAGGAGGCTGCGCAGTTACCGGGTATATATAAGATGGGGTCCCGCTTAGCGGGGCTTCGGCCAGTCAGTATTGTCACTCATATGATATTTTTGTGTGTGGCCTTCCATGCCGCTTTTGCGGCATAACCGGTATCTGACAATGTCAGTAAGATTAATTGTTCTGCACTCTGTTAATTTCCGGAAGTGATTTCTTCGTGGCCGGAAGCCGGATACCTTTACTGCTTTTTATCCCGGTATAAATCCGGTAAACCTCTGATGCGTAGGCAAGACGTCTCTGGTTCTGGCGTTCGGTTTTCCTGAATCCTGCATTGTATGCACCAACGGCCTCCCAGGTGACGCCCCATTTTTTAAATGCTATTGCCAGATAATAAGCACCGGTATAAATGTTCATGCAGGGATCTGTTGTCAGATGTTCTGGCTTAATTCCGTAGCGGGCCAGTTCGTTAAAATGCTGGGAATCTACCTGCATCAGTCCGCTGCCATATCCCGTTACCGGATTAATACCGATGGCATTAACCCGGTAACGGGATTCTTTCCATGATATTGCTCTCAGTAAATCAGGATCTATTTTGTAATCCCGGCCTGCAAGATCAAAGCAATCAGTGGCATGGCAGATCTCATTTATAAACATCAGGCAGATGGCTAACATCCATTTTTTCATTTTTCCACCTCTGGTGACTTTATCCGTAAATAATTTAACCCACTCCACAAAAAGGCTCAACAGGTTGGTGGTTCTCACCACCAAAAGCACCACACCCCACGCAAAAACAAGTTTTTGCTGATTTGTGTTTTAAATCATGTAATTAATGAACTGTATTTATATTATATAATTTTGAATTATATTGCAGAGATTCGTGATAGATTCGATAGTGAATCTATCACGAATTGTCAATGATTCAGTAATGACTATTTTTTTTTGAAAACATCTATTTACTTGGCGCGTGAATCTATATTAGATTCGTCATTTGATGATTGCTGATTCGTATAGTGAATCGTGATTTTAGTATGATGAATCTAATGGCGATTCGTCATAAGGTGCAGAATAGAGAGCACGAAAATATATTGTTTGTTTAGGAAGGTGAATAAGGTGTGTTATGGCCAAAATTCAGGTTTATGTTAATGACCATGTGTCTGAAAAAATAAATGTTATTGCTGTGCAAAGGCGAGCAGAGGGAGCAAAAGAGAAAGATGTTAGTTATTCAAGTATTGCCTCTATGTTGCTTGAGTTAGGATTGCGAGTTTATGAAGCGCAGATGGAACGAAAAGAATCAGCGTTTAATCAGGCAGAGTTTAATAAACTTCTTCTTGAGTGTGTTGTAAAAACGCAGTCAACGGTGGCAAAGATTTTAGGTATTGAGTCTCTTAGCCCTCATGTTTCCGGAAAACCGAAGTTTGAATATGCCAATATGGTTGAAGATATCAGAGAGAAGGTGTCGGTTGAGATGGAAAGGTTCTTTCCAAAAAATGATGATGAATAAAGTGAAATAAATTTTGACTTTGTTCAAATATCATGGTTTTTTATGGTTCAAACTGATGACAATAATCAGAATAATTAGTATATTGATTATGTGGTTAATGCCACGTTAAAAATTGAAACTGAAAATCGCCGATGCAGGGAGCAGCCACTCCCTGCATCGACTGTCCATAGAATCCTTAGAGGAGGTTCCTATGTGTGCGATGGATCGTAGAGAAAGAGCACTCATCAGTCAATTGCATTTCCCTCATAGTCTTGGAGAGGCTATTTCGTTTTTAAAATATCCAGTATGTGTCCGCTTCGAGGATGGTTCTTTTATTCAGGAAAATAACCGCTTTGAAAAACTTATCAGATCGTCATTTAATTCATGTGATGAATGGTTTGATAGTTTAACGTTGGAATGTAAATTACAGTTATCCAGAGCAGAGATTGAATCATGCTCTTCAGTTTATGGTGTAAATTGTAATAATGACATATTACTTAATAATATGTTATGGAGTGTGATCATAGAAAGTGTTATCACACCATGCGGCTATTTCTTTATCTGGAGATTTATTTGGGTAGCAAATGATAATCTGTCATCGTTTGTTGTGTCTAAATACACCAATGAATTAATTGTACTATCTGATGAATATGTAGGCATTGAGCCATATCTGATAGGGTTTAGCCATCATTATTCATCAGCAAAGATGAACATCACTGTGTCTAAATCAAAGAAGAAAACTATGAAATTATTTAAACGACATGGATTTAGTTCTAGAGATCTCTGGTTGGATGAAATGATTAGAACGGAAAAGATACTTCCTTTATATGCTAAAGTAAAAGAAATATTGGGAAGATAGGCTGTTAACTTATTGTTACTTTGCGGGAACCATTGGTTCCCGTTTTTGTTAATATAATTTACTCTATTTTTGTTTTCATTAAAGATGATTTATATGATTATATTTTATTATCTCAAGTAATTATGCGGAGGAAACGTGAGCAGAGGGAGAACCAGAGCCGCACCGGGTAACAAAGTCTTATTAATACTGGATGAGACAACTAATCAGAAACTTTTAGCAGCTAGAGATCGTAGCGGAAGAACAAAAACTAATGAGGTGTTCATTAGACTAAAAGATCATCTCAATCGTTTTCCAGACTTTTATAATGCATTTTTAGTAAAGGAGGAAGCTGAAAGCATAGACGATATATAAAGAGTTTTATTTTTCACTATCAATATTAAACAGAGGAATCATATGGACGCCGTTTTAAGTGTTCAGGGTGTTTCTGCGCCCGTCAAAAAGAAGTCGTTTTTTTCTAAATTCACTCGTCTGAATATGCTTCGCCTGGCTCGCGCTGTGATCCCGGCTGCTGTTCTGATGATGTTCTTCCCGCAGCTGGCGATGGCCGCCGGCAGCAGTGGTCAGGACCTGATGGCAAGTGGTAACACCACGGTTAAGGCGACCTTCGGTAAGGACTCCAGTGTTGTTAAATGGGTTGTTCTGGCTGAAGTTCTGGTCGGTGCGGTCATGTACATGATGACCAAAAACGTCAAGTTCCTGGCCGGTTTTGCCATCATCTCTGTATTTATTGCTGTGGGTATGGCCGTCGTTGGCCTCTGACAGGAAATAAAACGATGTCGGGAGACGAGAATAAACTTAAGAAATATCGTTTCCCGGAAACACTGACCAACCAGAGCCGCTGGTTTGGCCTGCCACTGGATGAACTGATCCCCGCAGCAATCTGTATTGGCTGGGGTATCACAACATCGAAATATCTGTTCGGTATTGGTGCAGCGGTTCTGGTTTATTTCGGGATTAAAAAACTGAAAAAAGGGCGGGGCAGTTCCTGGTTACGTGACCTGATTTACTGGTATATGCCAACAGCCCTGCTGCGCGGTATTTTTCATAATGTTCCCGATTCGTGTTTCCGGCAGTGGATTAAATAGAACTGATACCAGGATTGTTATATGGAACACGGTGCCCGTTTAAGTACCAGTCGTGTAATGGCCATCGCCTTTATATTTATGTCAGTGCTTATTGTTCTCAGCCTCTCTGTTAACGTCATTCAGGGGGTGAATAACTACCGTCTTCAGAATGAGCAACGCACTGCCGTGACGCCAATGGCATTTAATGCCCCCTTTGCCGTGTCACAGAACAGTGCCGACGCCTCTTATTTACAGCAGATGGCGCTGTCATTTATTGCCCTCCGTCTGAATGTTTCATCAGAAACCGCCGATGCCTCACATCAGGCGCTTCTGCAATATATCCGCCCGGGCGCACAGAACCAGATGAAAGTTATTCTGGCTGAAGAAGCGAAGCGTATTAAAAACGATAACGTGAACTCAGCCTTTTTCCAGACCAGTGTTCGTGTCTGGCCTCAGTATGGCCGTGTGGAAATTCGTGGTGTGCTTAAAACCTGGATTGGTGATTCAAAACCTTTCACTGATATCAAACATTACATCCTTATTCTGAAGCGGGAAAACGGGGTGACCTGGCTGGATAATTTCGGGGAAACAGACGATGAGAAAAAATAATACAGCAATAATATTAGGCGGCCTGTTTTTTTCCTGCAGCGTGATGGCCGGAGTCGGTACGCTGGCCCCCACCGTGGTGCCAATGGTGAACGGTGGTCAGGCCAGTATTGCCATCAGCAATACCAGCCCGAATCTGTTTACCGTTCCCGGTGACCGGATTATCGCCGTGAACAGTCTGGATGGTGCCCTGACCAATAATGAGCAGACCGCCTCCGGCGGTGTGGTGGTGGCCACCGTCAACAAAAAGCCCTTTACGTTCATTCTGGAAACAGAACGTGGTCTGAATCTTTCCATTCAGGCCGTTCCCCGTGAAGGCGCGGGGCGTACCATTCAGCTGGTCAGTGACCTGCGCGGAACCGGAGAAGAAGCCGGTGCGTGGGAAACGTCCACGCCTTACGAATCCCTGCTTGTGACCATCAGCCAGGCCGTCCGTGGCGGAAAATTACCCGCAGGCTGGTATCAGGTCCCAGTGACAAAGGAAACCCTGCAGGCCCCGGCGGGGCTGTCTTCAGTGGCAGATGCCGTATGGACGGGGAATCACCTGAAGATGGTCCGCTTTGCCGTGGAAAATAAAACGCTGTCTGCCCTGAATATCCGGGAAAGTGACTTCTGGCAGCCGGGAACCCGTGCCGTGATGTTCAGCCAGCCTGCCAGCCAGTTACTGGCAGGTGCGCGCATGGATGTGTATGTCATCCGTGACGGGGAGGGCAACTGATGGCCAGTATCAATACCATTGTGAAACGCAAGCAGTACCTGTGGCTGGGGATTGTGGTTGTCGGTACAGCCTCCGCGATTGGTGGGGCACTGTATCTGTCTGATGTGGACATGTCCGGTAACGGTGAAACCGTGGCTGAACAGGAGCCTGTGCCGGATATGACCGGTGTGGTGGATACGACCTTTGATGACAAGGTGCGTCAGCATGCCACCACAGAGATGCAGGTGACGGCAGCGCAGATGCAGAAGCAGTATGAGGAAATCCGTCGTGAGCTGGATGTTCTGAACAAACAGCGCGGTGATGACCAGCGTCGTATTGAAAAGTTGGGACAGGACAATGCCGCCCTGGCAGAGCAGGTAAAAGCCCTGGGTGCTAATCCCGTCACGGCGACCGGTGAGCCTGTACCGCAGATGCCTGCCTCACCGCCCGGCCCGGAAGGCGAACCACAGCCAGGAAACACCCCCGTATCCTTCCCGCCGCAGGGCAGCGTTGCTGTTCCACCGCCGACGGCGTTTTATCCCGGGAATGGTGTCACGCCACCACCACAGGTGACGTACCAGTCTGTGCCGGTGCCTAACCGGATACAGCGTAAGGTGTTTACCCGTAATGAGGGAAAACAGGGACCATCACTGCCGTACATTCCGTCAGGAAGTTTTGCGAAAGCCATGCTGATTGAAGGGGCGGATGCCAATGCCTCTGTCACCGGTAATGAATCCACGGTGCCGATGCAGCTGCGTATCACCGGCCTGGTGGAAATGCCGAACAGCAAGACGTATGACGCAACGGGATGTTTTGTGGGTCTGGAAGCCTGGGGGGATGTGTCCAGTGAGCGTGCCATTGTACGCACCCGCAATATCAGTTGCCTGAAGGACGGCAAAACTATTGATATGCCGATTAAGGGGCATGTCAGCTTCCGGGGTAAAAACGGTATCAAGGGCGAAGTGGTGATGCGTAACGGCAAAATCCTCGGCTGGGCATGGGGCGCGGGATTTGTTGACGGTATTGGTCAGGGAATGGAGCGCGCCTCCCAGCCGGCTGTCGGGCTGGGTGCCACAGCCGCTTACGGGGCTGGTGATGTCCTGAAAATGGGTATCGGTGGCGGCGCATCGAAAGCCGCACAGACGCTCAGTGACTACTACATCAAACGTGCCGAACAGTATCACCCGGTGATACCGATTGGTGCGGGCAACGAAGTGACCGTGGTGTTCCAGGACGGCTTCCAGCTGAAAACCGTGGAAGAGATGGCGCTGGAACGCACGCAGAGCAGAGCGGAAGAAGACAATCCGGAAAGTCCGGTTCCTGTTCCGCCATCGGCTGAAAGTCATCTTAACGGCTTTAATACTGACCAGATGCTGAAGCAGCTGGGCAACCTGAATCCGCAGCAGTTTATGTCCGGCAGCCAGGGAGGGGGCAACGATGGCAAATAATATGTCGTCCCGTCAGGCGTGCCATGCCGCCCGGTATGTTGTCGCCCGGGTTCTGCGAGGACTGTTCTGGTGTCTGAAGTACACCGTCATTCTGCCACTGGCCACAATGGCCCTGATGGCTCTGTTTGTTTTATGGAAGGACAACACCACGCCGGGGAAATTACTGGTTAAGGAGATTAACTTCGTAAGACAAACAGCACCTGCCGGACAGTTCCCGGTCAGTGAATGCTGGTTTTCTTCCTCTGATTCTTCAGGCAGATCAGAAATACAGGGTATCTGCCATTACCGCGCGGCTGATGCTGCAGATTATGTCAGGGAGACTGACCGGTCACTGATGCAACTGGTCACCGCATTATGGGCAACACTGGCACTGATGTATGTCTCGCTGGCAGCGATCACCGGGAAATATCCGGTGCGACCCGGAAAAATGAAATGTATCCGGGTGGTAACCGCAGATGAACATCTGAAGGAAGTTTATACGGAAGACGCTTCCCTGCCGGGAAAAATCAGGAAATGCCCTGTTTATCTTCCTGATGACAGAACAAACAGAAACAACGGAGATAAAAATGAACATGCGTAATATTAATGTTATTACAGCCCTCTCTGTGCCGGGTAAAACCGTGTCAGATGATTTTATGCATGCTGTTCTCAGTAACTGCGCCACAAGAATCGTACTTCCTGCACCGGAGAAATTCGGTTCTGAGTCATTGCCGGACAATTTTAATATGACTGCTGTCGGTGTGATGAAGAATTCAGAAATATAAGGAACCCTTCGATGAATAAGCTGGTTTCTGATGGCAGCGTCAAAAAAATAAATTATCCGGTGCTGTATGAGTCCGGAATAACACCTCCGTTATGTGAAGTCAGTGCACCAGAACCTGATGCGGGTGGGAAACGCATTGTGGCATATGTTTATAAATCATCACGGAGTACGGTTTTTGAAAATCCTGACATTGTAAAAACCTGTACGGTCAGGGATTTGAAGAAGGATTTTGTGAACTGCGATGAGAAAGGTGAGGGACAATGAAACAGATTTCTTTCTTTATTCCTCTGCTGGGGACCTTATTACTTTCCGGCTGTGCCGGAACCAGTACGGAATTTGAGTGTAACGCCACCACATCCGATACCTGTATGACGATGGAGCAGGCCAATGAGAAGGCCAAAAAACTGGAGCGGTCCTCAGAAGCAAAGCCGGTTGCGGCATCACTGCCGCGCCTGGCTGAAGGGAACTTCCGGACAATGCCGGTGCAGACCGTCACCGCGACCACTCCGTCCGGCAGCAGACCTGCGGTGACAGCACATCCGGAGCAGAAACTGCTGGCACCTCGCCCGCTGTTTACCGCTGCCCGGGAAGTGAAAACGGTTGTTCCGGTCAGTTCAGTTGCGCCGGTAACACCTCCTCGTCCGCTAAGAACGGGTGAGCAGACGGCAGCATTATGGATAGCGCCTTATATTGATAACCAGGATGTTTATCATCAGCCATCCAGCGTGTTTTTTGTTATTAAACCGTCTGCGTGGGGAAAACCACGTATTAATTAACTGGCCCTGAAGTTGTATATCAGCCGGCAATGCCGGCGGGCTTTCTGTATTCAAAATCTGCCTGTAAAACGAGTGCCCTGTGCGTGAAAAGGGATGGGCGGTAGCGTGTCAGAATATGTCGGGAGGAATATTCCGTGAGTGATGAAGCCGATGAAGCATATTCAGTGACAGAACAACTGACCATGACAGGAATAAACCGGATACGCCAGAAAATAAATGCTCATGGTATTCCTGTTTATCTCTGTGAAGCATGCGGAAATCCTATTCCGGAAGCCCGGCGGAAAATATTTCCCGGTGTGACGTTGTGCGTTGAATGTCAGGCGTATCAGGAAAGACAGAGAAAACATTATGCATAAGTCAGTCGCAGAACATATTGATTTAATTCCGGATGAACATGAGTGGACATTCAGAAAACAGAAATCTTTGTATATGCGCCGGGAAATGGCGCGTTAATTACAGGTATTCCCTTCATGGCTACCGCATTTCTCGCTTTATTTTTCAACTAAGGAATTCATGTGAATAACCCACTTGAGGCCGTCACTCAGGCGGTTAACTCCCTCGTCACAGCACTGAAACTGCCTGACGAATCCGCAAAGGCCAATGAAGTTCTGGGCGAAATGAGCTTCCCGCAGTTCAGCCGTCTGCTGCCGTACCGTGATTACAACCAGGAATCCGGTCTGTTCATGAATGACACCACGATGGGCTTTATGCTGGAAGCCATTCCCATCAATGGGGCGAATGAGTCCATTGTGGAGGCCCTCGATCACATGCTGCGCACCAAACTGCCGCGCGGTATTCCGTTGTGTATCCATCTGATGTCCAGTCAGATGGTTGGTGACAGGATTGAATACGGGCTGCGTGAGTTCTCCTGGTCAGGTGAACAGGCTGAACGGTTTAACGCCATTACCCGGGCCTATTATATGAAAGCGGCAGCGACACAGTTTCCGCTGCCGGAGGGGATGAATCTGCCCCTGACCCTGCGCCATTACCGGGTATTTATCTCGTACTGTTCTCCCTCGAAGAAAAAAAGCCGGGCCGACATTCTGGAAATGGAAAACCTGGTGAAAATTATCCGGGCGTCGTTACAGGGTGCCAGTATCACCACACAGACGGTGGATGCACAGGCCTTTATCGATATTGTCGGGGAGATGATTAACCATAATCCGGACTCCCTGTACCCGAAAAGACGTCAGCTGGACCCGTATTCTGATCTGAATTATCAGTGTGTGGAGGACAGTTTTGATCTGAAAGTCCGGGCTGATTACCTGACGCTGGGCCTGCGTGAGAGCGGCAGGAACAGTACGGCCCGCATCCTGAATTTCCATCTGGCCCGTAACCCGGAAATCGCTTTTTTGTGGAACATGGCCGACAACTACAGCAACCTGCTGAACCCGGAGTTGTCCATCTCCTGCCCGTTCATCCTGACGCTGACTCTGGTGGTGGAAGACCAGGTGAAAACCCACAGCGAAGCCAACCTGAAGTACATGGACCTGGAGAAAAAGTCGAAGACCTCCTATGCCAAATGGTTTCCGTCCGTGGAGAAAGAAGCGAAGGAGTGGGGGGAACTGCGTCAGCGGCTGGGCTCCGGTCAGTCCTCTGTCGTGTCCTACTTCCTCAACATCACAGCCTTCTGCAAGGACAATAATGAAACGGCACTGGAAGTGGAGCAGGACATCCTGAACAGCTTCCGTAAAAACGGTTTTGAGCTGATTTCACCGCGCTTTAACCACATGCGCAATTTCCTGACCTGTCTGCCCTTTATGGCCGGGAAAGGGTTGTTTAAACAGCTGAAAGAGGCCGGAGTGGTACAGCGCGCAGAGAGCTTTAATGTGGCCAACCTGATGCCGTTAGTGGCGGATAACCCCCTGACACCGGCAGGTCTGCTGGCACCCACCTACCGTAACCAGCTGGCGTTTATCGATATTTTCTTCCGGGGGATGAATAACACCAACTATAACATGGCGGTCTGTGGCACCTCCGGGGCCGGTAAAACCGGGCTGATACAGCCACTTATCCGCAGCGTGCTGGACTCCGGAGGCTTTGCCGTGGTGTTCGACATGGGGGATGGATACAAGTCCCTGTGTGAGAACATGGGCGGGGTGTATCTGGACGGTGAAACCCTGCGCTTTAACCCGTTTGCGAACATCACCGATATTGACCAGTCAGCGGAGCGTGTCCGTGACCAGCTGTCGGTGATGGCCAGCCCCAACGGTAACCTGGATGAAGTGCATGAAGGTCTGCTGCTGCAGGCAGTCAGGGCATCATGGCTGGCCAAAGAGAACAGGGCACGTATTGATGACGTGGTGGATTTCCTGAAAAACGCCAGTGACAGCGAGCAGTATGCCGAGTCACCGACCATCCGCAGCCGTCTGGACGAAATGATTGTGCTGCTTGACCAGTACACTGCTAACGGCACTTATGGCCAGTATTTCAACTCCGATGAGCCGTCCCTGCGGGATGATGCGAAAATGGTGGTGCTGGAGCTGGGCGGACTGGAAGACCGTCCGTCCCTGCTGGTTGCGGTGATGTTCAGCCTTATCATTTACATTGAGAACCGGATGTACCGCACGCCGCGTAACCTCAAGAAACTGAACGTCATTGATGAAGGCTGGCGTCTGCTGGACTTCAAAAATCACAAGGTCGGTGAATTTATTGAGAAAGGCTACCGTACCGCCCGCCGTCATACCGGTGCCTATATCACCATCACCCAGAACATCGTCGACTTTGACTCTGACAAGGCCTCCAGTGCGGCCCGTGCAGCATGGGGTAACTCCTCCTACAAAATTATCCTCAAACAGAGTGCGAAGGAGTTCGCGAAATACAACCAGCTGTATCCGGACCAGTTCCTGCCACTGCAGCGTGACATGATTGGTAAGTTCGGTGCGGCCAAAGATCAGTGGTTCAGTTCCTTCCTGCTGCAGGTGGAAAACCATTCCTCCTGGCACCGCCTGTTTGTGGACCCGTTAAGCCGCGCCATGTACAGCTCTGACGGCCCGGATTTTGAGTTTGTGCAGCAGAAACGTAAAGAGGGGCTGAGTATTCATGAGGCAGTGTGGCAGCTGGCGTGGAAGAAGTCAGGGCCGGAGATGGCTTCGCTGGAAGCCTGGCTGGAAGAACATGAGAAATACAGGAGTGTTGCATGACCACAACGCAAAAAACGACTGACGTTACATCCCCCCGACGCAGCCACTGGTGGTGGACGGTGCCGGGATGCCTGGCAATGGTGTTACTGAACGCAGCCATCAGTTACGGCATTGTCAGACTGAACGCACCGGTGACTGCCGCCTTCAACATGAAACAGACCGTGGATGCGTTTTTTGACAGCGCCAGTCAGAAACAACTGTCAGAAGCACAGTCAAAAGCCCTTTCAGCGCGTTTTAACACGGCACTGGAAGCCAGCCTGCAGGCATGGCAGCAGAAACACCACGCGGTCATTCTGGTGTCGCCTGCCGTGGTACAGGGGGCTCCGGATATCACCCGGGAAATCCAGCAGGATATCGCCCGGCGAATGAGGGCGGAGCCATGAGATGCCGGGGGCTGATTGCCCTGCTGATATGGGGGCAGAGTGTGGCCGCCGCCGATCTTGGTACCTGGGGCGATCTGTGGCCGGTAAAGGAGCCGGACATGCTGACGGTGATCATGCAGCGCCTGACGGCACTGGAGCAGTCCGGTGAGATGGGCCGGAAAATGGATGCCTTTAAGGAGCGGGTGATCCGCAACAGTCTGCGGCCCCCTGCCGTGCCCGGTATCGGACGCACGGAGAAATACGGCAGCCGGTTGTTTGACCCGTCCGTCAGACTGGCTGCGGATATCCGGGATAACGAAGGGCGGGTGTTTGCCCGTCAGGGTGAAGTGATGAATCCGCTGCAGTATGTTCCTTTTAACCAGACGCTGTATTTCATCAATGGCGATGATCCGGCGCAGGTGGCCTGGATGAAACGCCAGACGCCGCCCACACTGGAGAGCAAAATTATCCTCGTGCAGGGCAGTATCCCGGAGATGCAGAAGTCTCTGGACAGCCGTGTTTACTTTGACCAGAACGGTGTGCTCTGCCAGCGCCTCGGCATTGATCAGGTCCCGGCACGGGTGAGCGCCGTTCCCGGCGATCGCTTCCTGAAGGTGGAATTTATTCCGGCAGAGGAGGGCAGAAAATGAAGCGAAGCCTGTGGCTGCTGATGTTATTCCTTCTCGCCGGTCATGTCCCTGCAGCGTCTGCGGATTCTGCCTGTGAGGGGCGTTTTGTAAACCCGATCACGGATATCTGCTGGAGCTGTATTTTCCCGCTCTCGCTGGGCAGTATCAAAGTCAGTCAGGGTAAGGTCCCCGACACGGCGAACCCGTCGATGCCCATTCAGATTTGTCCGGCACCGCCGCCGCTGTTCAGGCGTATCGGGCTGGCCATTGGTTACTGGGAGCCGATGGCGCTGACGGACGTCACCCGATCACCGGGATGCATGGTGAACCTGGGCTTCAGCCTGCCGGCTTTTGGTAAAACGGCACAGGGAACGGCGAAAAAGGATGAGAAGCAGGTGAACGGGGCGTTCTATCACGTTCACTGGTACAAATACCCGCTGACGTACTGGCTTAACATCATCACATCGCTGGGCTGTCTGGAAGGTGGTGACCTGGATATCGCTTATCTTTCAGAAATTGACCCCACCTGGACGGACAGCAGCCTGACCACCATTCTCAATCCGGAAGCTGTCATCTTTGCCAATCCGATAGCACAGGGGGCCTGTGCAGCAGATGCCATTGCCAGCGCCTTTAATATGCCTCTCGATGTTCTGTTCTGGTGTGCCGGTTCGCAGGGCAGCATGTACCCGTTTAATGGCTGGGTGAGTAATGAGTCCAGTCCGTTGCAGTCCTCCCTGCTGGTTAGTGAACGCATGGCGTTCAAACTGCACCGTCAGGGCATGATTATGGAAACCATCGGGAAAAATAACGCTGTCTGTAATGAATATCCGTCCCCAATCCTGCCCAAAGAACGCTGGCGATATCAGATGGTGAATATGTACCCGGACAGCGGACAGTGCCACCCGTTCGGGCGCAGTGTGACCCGCTGGGAAACCGGGAAAAATCCGCCCAATACAAAGAAAAACTTCGGCTACCTGATGTGGCGTAAACGTAACTGTGTCTTCCTGTGAGGTGAATGATGAAGCTGAGTATGAAATCTCTGGCAGCACTGCTGATGATGCTGAACGGGGCGGTTATGGCGTCAGAAAACGTGAACACTCCTGAAAACCGCCAGTTCCTGAAGCAGCAGGAAAATTTAAGCAGACAACTGCGTGAAAAACCTGACCATCAGCTGAAAGCCTGGGCGGAGCAACAGGTGCTGGAAAAGCCCCTTCAGCGTTCAGATAACCATTTCCTGGATGAACTGGTTGGTAAACAGCAGGCTTTGCAGGACGGGAAACCCCGGCAGGGTGCCCTGTATTTTGTGTCGTTTTCCATTCCCGAAGAGGGGCTGAAACGGATGCTGGGCGAAACCCGGCACTACGGTATACCCGCCACACTGCGGGGCATGGTGAACAATGACCTGAGGACCACCGCTGAAGCCGTGTTGTCCCTGGTGAAAGACGGCGCAACTGATGGTGTTCAGATCGACCCGACGCTGTTTTCACAGTACGGCATTCGCAGCGTACCGGCACTGGTGGTGTTCTGCAGTCAGGGATACGACATCATCCGGGGAAACCTGCGGGTCGGCCAGGCGCTGGAGAAAGTGGCCGCCACGGGTGACTGCCGGCAGGTGGCTCATGATTTACTGGCAGGGAAAGGAGACTCCGGGAAATGAAACGTATTTTACCTCTGATACTGGCTCTGGTTGCCGGCATGGCACAGGCTGACAGCAACAGTGATTACCGGGCCGGTTCTGATTTTGCTCACCAGATCAAAGGACAGGGAAGCAGCAGTATTCAGGGCTTTAAGCCACAGGAGAGTATCCCCGGCTATAACGCGAATCCGGACGAGACAAAATATTACGGTGGTGTGACTGCCGGCGGGGATGGCGGCCTGAAAAATGACGGCACCACGGAATGGGCGACCGGTGAAACCGGAAAAACCATCACAGAGTCCTTCATGAACAAGCCGAAAGACATTCTTTCACCGGATGCACCGTTTATCCAGACCGGCAGGGATGTGGTGAACCGGGCTGACAGCATTGTGGGAAACACCGGGCAGCAGTGCAGTGCGCAGGAGATTAGCCGGAGTGAATACACGAATTACACCTGTGAGCGGGATTTACAGGTGGAGCAGTACTGCACACGAACTGCCCGTATGGAGCTGCAGGGGAGCACCACATGGGAAACCCGGACGCTGGAGTATGAAATGAGTCAGCTACCTGCACGTGAAGTGAATGGTCAGTATGTTGTCTCCATTACCTCTCCCGTTACCGGCGAAATTGTCGATGCACATTACAGCTGGAGTCGTGTTTACCTGCAGAAGAGTGTACCTATGACAATTACAGTACTGGGAACCCCACTGAGCTGGAATGCCAAATACTCAGCTGATGCCTCATTTACACCAGTACAGAAAACACTGACTGCCGGTGTTGCTTTTACGTCATCTCACCCCGTCCGGGTCGGGAATACAAAATTCAGACGTCATACGGCAATGAAGCTGCGTCTGGTTGTCAGGGTAAAAAAAGCCTCGTACACCCCGTATGTTGTCTGGTCTGAAAGCTGCCCGTTCAGCAAGGAGCTGGGGAAACTGACAAAAACAGAATGTACGGAGGCTGGCGGGAACAGGACGCTGGTGAAAGACGGTCAGTCATACAGCATGTACCAGAGCTGCTGGGCATACCGGGACACGTATGTCACGCAGTCAGCAGACAAGGGAACCTGTCAGACCTACACCGACAATCCTGCCTGTACCCTGGTGTCGCACCAGTGCGCCTTTTACTCCGAAGAAGGTGCCTGTCTGCATGAATATGCCACGTACTCCTGTGAGTCAAAAACATCCGGGAAAGTGATGGTCTGTGGGGGAGACGTCTTCTGTCTCGATGGCGAATGCGATAAGGCTCAGAGCGGGCAGAGTAATGATTTTGCCGAAGCTGTTTCTCAGCTGGCGGCACTGGCCGCAGCAGGTAAGGATGTTGCAGCGCTGAACGGGGTGGATGTCCGTGCTTTCACCGGTCAGGCGAAATTTTGTAAGAAGGCTGCAGCCGGATACAGCAACTGCTGTAAGGACAGCGGCTGGGGGCAGGATATCGGGCTGGCCAAATGCAGCAGTGATGAAAAGGCCCTGGCTAAAGCAAAATCAAACAAACTGACCGTCAGCGTCGGAGAATTCTGTTCGAAGAAAGTGCTGGGAGTCTGTCTGGAGAAAAAACGCAGCTACTGTCAGTTTGATTCGAAGCTGGCGCAGATAGTCCAGCAGCAGGGGCGCAACGGTCAGCTGCGTATCAGTTTTGGCAGTGCGAAACACCCTGACTGTCGGGGGATTACGGTTGATGAGCTGCAGAAAATTCAGTTCGACAGACTGGATTTCACTAACTTTTACGAAGACCTGATGAATAACCAGAAAATCCCGGACAGTGGTGTTCTGACGCAGAAAGTAAAAGAACAGATTGCTGACCAGCTGAAGCAGGCAGGACAGTAATGTATGGAAAATAACCGGGGGAAATGATGAAAGTTATATTCACTTCTAATCGTCTTGTTGATTTTCTTATCCGGCTTTCGATTACAGCGATTGTCATTTCCCCGGTAATTATCTGGTCGTGGGATACGGTAAAAGAAACCACGGCGGGCGGGATGCTTGCTGCTGCTTTCGTTATCCTTTACTCCGGTGTGCTCCTGTTTATTCTGTATTTTTGTTTTTCTGCCCTGACTGACCTGCAGAAAACCGATGAAAGAAAAAATGATGAAAGGAATGAAGATGAATAAAGCATTACTGCCACTGTTACTCTGCTGCTTTATTTTTCCGGCGTCAGGAAAAGATGCAGGCTGGCAGTGGTATAACGAGAAAATAAATCCGAAGGAAAAAGAAAATAAACCAGTACCTGCAGCCCCCCGTCAGGAGCCGGACATTATGCAGAAACTGACCGCACTGCAGACGGCAACAAAGCGGGCGCTGTACGAAGCCATTCTGTATCCCGGCGTGGATAATTTTGTGAAATATTTCCGTCTGCAGAATTACTGGACTCAGCAGGCCGGGCTTTTCACCATGAGCGCCAACAAGGCCATGCTGGCACATCCTGAACTGGACTATAACCTGCAGTACAGCCATTACAACGGCACGGTACGGAACCAGCTGGCGGCAGACCAGGCGCAGCAGCGACAGGCCATTGCGAAACTGGCTGAACACTACGGCATCACGTTTTTTTACCGGGGGCAGGATCCCATCGACGGGCAACTGGCGCAGGTCATTAATGGCTTCCGGGATACGTATGGTCTGAGTGTTATTCCCGTTTCCGTGGATGGCGTGATTAATCCGCTGTTGCCGGATTCCCGGACTGACCAGGGGCAGGCGCAGCGCCTCGGCGTGAAATATTTCCCGGCCATGATGCTGGTTGACCCGAAACAGGGCAGGGTTCGCCCGTTATCATACGGCTTTATTTCACAGGACGACCTGGCAAAACAGTTCCTGAACGTTTCTGAAGATTTTAAACCAAATTTTTAATCGCGGATTTGATTTATGAGTGAAGATTATTTGAAAATATTTACAGGTGTTGTTCTGTTAATATTTGTCATTATTGCCGGTTATTTCTTTTCTGAGCGTAATGACAGGAAAATGTTTCTCCTGAGTTCACTGGTTTTCCTTGTTATTAATCTCGCGTGTTTATATGTGCTTACCGCCAGTCTCTGGTTTCTGTGTGGTGCAATTATGAGTCAGGGGGCAGCACTGGTTGTTTCAATAGTTGCGGCCGCATTACCGGACGTTACGAGCTTCGACAGGTTCAGAAGAATATTTATCTGTATTATGTTGTCATCAGTATGGTCCGGAGTGATGTGGTTTTTTATAAGGGTGCTTATGACAGGCTAAGTCATATAAAACGGTCATAAAAACCATACAAAATAATGAGGTTGATTACTGAAGAACATATGATAAACCATACCGCAATCCAGTGACTTCTGAATAGCTCACAAAAATAAATATAGATAATTGAAAATAACCATAATACAACGATGCCTGCTGCGATACTTAATAAACTTATTACAAAATAGTCAGGGAAGGCATTGACCGGTAATGAATGTGATGCTGCATATATCAGCGCAATAATTGCCGCATTTCCCAGTAACGACTCTCTTATTATGTTTCTGATTATTTCCAGTTTTTCTTTAAAAGATCGCTTTTCCATTTGTACCTCTGATTAATATCACACAAACGCGAATATTACAGACATGAATACTCTCATGTAAATAATAACCGGAGTTTAACATGATAAGTAAACGCAGATTCTCTTTACCCCGGCTTGATATTACGGGAATGTGGGTATTTTCCCTGGGTGTCTGGTTTCATATCGTCGCCCGTCTTGTTTACAGTAAACCCTGGATGGCTTTTTTTCTGGCGGAGTTTATTGCGGCCATTCTCGTGCTGTTCGGCGCATATCAGGTGCTGGATGCATGGATTGCCCGTGTCAGCCGGGAAGAGCGTGAGGCACTGGAAGCCAGGCAACAGGTGATGGAAGGGCAACAGGAGGGCGGACATGTCTCTCACTAAATCATTGCTGTTCACCCTGTTACTGACAGCCGCTGCTGTGCAGGCCTCCACCCGGGATGAAATTGAACGACTCTGGAATCCGCAAGGTATGGCCGCGCAGCCAGCACAACCGGCAGCAGGCACGTCAGCCAGGACAGAAAAGCCGGCCCCCCGCTGGTTCCGCCTCAGCAACGGCAGTCAGGTTAATCTGGCCGACTGGAAGGTGGTGCTGTTTATGCAGGGGCATTGCTCTTACTGTCACCAGTTTGACCCGGTGCTGAAACAGCTGGCACAGCAGTACGGCTTTTCCGTTTTTCCCTACACCCTGGATGGTCAGGGGGATACCGCCTTTCCGGAAGCATTACCGGTGCCACCGGACGTGATGCAGACCTTCTTCCCGAATATCCCGGTGGCCACACCGACCACCTTCCTGGTCAACGTCAACACGCTTGAGGCATTACCGCTTTTACAGGGGGCAACGGATACCGCCGGTTTTATAGCGCGGATGGATACCGTTCTGCAGATGTACGGAGGAAAAAAAGGTGAGAAATAAGCAGGTGGTGTTACGCATTGCCGGAATATCCGGTATCGCGACGGGAATAATCGTCAGCCTGAATATCCCCTTTATCCGTCAGGGGCTTTTTTATCCCGCCAGCCCTGTAGAAATTGTCGTTTCGTTGTGTCTTACCTTTTCTGTTTCTGTTGTGTTTTTTGTGGGGGCAATTGTGGGATGGATTTCGGTGTCTGAAATATATTACAGCCGCAGGACTGGTCTGAATGAATCATCGGAAATATCAGAGGGAACTTATAATGAGAGAAAATAAAAATAATCCTGAATTCAAAATCAGAAGTACAGAACGAGATTATAAATACATTTCCAGAATTACTGACAGGTATGCTGGATTGCCTCTGGTATTCCTGACTGCCGGGATTGTTTTATGGATAGTTATGAATATTATTTTTGATGCCTGTGTTGATTCGTGGAAAGCGGACCCGGAATTAAATAATTCGATTTATATGTGGAATATCCTGATATATGCCATTCCGTATGCGTTATATGCGCTTGCAGCCGGGTTTCTTGTTACATTTTTTCTGTCCCCAATATACGAATTAATATACGGAAATATCGGGATATTCCTGTTGAAACGCCGTATGCGCCGGGAGAACACATTAAGGGAGGGCAGCAATAATGCTTCGCATTAAGCCTCTTTTTATTCTTTGTGCCGCCTTACTGACGGTGACGCCTGCAGCGTCAGCGGATGTGAACAGCGACATGAATCAGTTCTTTAACAAGCTGGGCTTCGCCTCCAATACCACACAGCCGGGCGTCTGGCAGGGGCAGGCCGCCGGTTATGCTTACGGTGGCTCCCTGTATGCCCGTACTCAGGTCAAAAATGTTCAGCTGATTTCCATGACGCTGCCGGATATTAATGCCGGATGTGGCGGCATCGATGCCTATCTCGGCTCGTTCAGTTTTATTAATGGCGAGCAGTTGCAGCGTTTTGTTAAGCAGATTATGAGCAATGCTGCCGGTTACTTTTTTGACCTTGCCCTGCAGACAACGGTGCCGGAAATAAAAACCGCAAAAGACTTCCTGCAGAAAATGGCAAGCGACATTAACAGTATGAACCTCAGTTCCTGCCAGGCTGCACAGGGGATTATCGGCGGGCTTTTCCCCCGGACGCAGGTGTCCCAGCAAAAAGTCTGTCAGGACATTGCCGGTGAGAGCAATATTTTTGCTGACTGGGCGGCTTCCCGGCAGGGATGTACCGTTGGCGGGAAATCTGACAGCGTCAGGGATAAAGCCAGCGACAAGGATAAGGAGCGGGTGACCAAAAACATCAACATCATGTGGAATGCGCTTTCCAAAAACAGAATGTTTGACGGCAACAAAGAGCTGAAAGAGTTTGTGATGACGCTGACCGGCTCACTGGTGTTTGGTCCCAACGGCGAAATCACACCGCTGTCAGCCAGAACCACTGACCGTTCAATTATCCGGGCCATGATGGAAGGCGGCACAGCAAAAATTTATCACTGCAACGATTCTGATAAATGCCTGAAAGTGGTGGCAGACACACCGGTGACCATCAGCCGGGATAATGCACTGAAGTCTCAGATTACTAAACTTCTGGCCAGCATTCAGAACAAGGCGGTCAGTGACACGCCTCTGGATGACAAGGAAAAAGGCTTTATTTCCAGTACCACCATCCCCGTCTTCAAATACCTGGTTGACCCGCAGATGCTCGGTGTTTCCAACAGCATGATTTACCAGCTGACGGACTATATCGGTTACGACATCCTGCTGCAGTACATTCAGGAGCTGATACAGCAGGCCCGGGCGATGGTGGCCACGGGAAATTATGATGAAGCGGTTATCGAGCATATTAACGACAACATGAATGATGCCACCCGGCAGATTGCGGCGTTTCAGTCACAGGTACAGGTACAGCAGGATGCGCTGCTGGTTGTCGATCGTCAGATGAGCTACATGCGTCAGCAGCTTTCCGCCCGCATGCTCAGTCGTTACCAGAACAACTATCACTTCGGAGGGAGCACGCTGTGAATGAAGTTTATGTGATTGCCGGTGGTGAGTGGTTGCGAAATAACCTGAACGCCATTGCCGCCTTTATGGGAACCAGGACGTGGGATTCCATTGAAAAAATTGCGCTCACATTGTCTGTTCTCGCGGTGGCCGTGATGTGGGTACAGCGGCACAACGTGATGGATTTGCTGGGCTGGGCAGCGGTGTTTGTACTTATCAGCCTGCTGGTTAATATCCGTACGTCGGTGCAGATTATTGATAACAGTGACCTGGTCAAAGTCCATCGGGTGGATAATGTGCCGGTCGGTCTGGCGATGCCACTTTCACTGACGACACGTATCGGGCATGCAATGGTGGTCAGCTACGAGATGATCTTCACCCAACCGGACAGCGTCACCTACAGCAAAACGGGGATGCTGTTCGGGGCGAATCTGATTGTGAAAAGCACCGATTTCCTGTCCCGGAATCCGGAAATCATCAATCTGTTCCAGGACTACGTCCAGAACTGCGTGCTGGGTGATATTTACCTGAATCATAAATACACGCTGGAAGACCTGATGGCCTCCGCTGACCCCTACACGCTGATTTTTTCCCGCCCCAGCCCGCTACGGGGCGTTTATGACAACAATAATAATTTCATAACTTGTAAGGATGCGTCGGTCACGCTGAAAGACAGGCTGAATCTCGATACAAAGACGGGAGGCAAGACCTGGCATTATTATGTGCAGCAGATATTTGGCGGCAGACCGGACCCGGACCTGTTATTCAGACAACTGGTCAGTGACAGTTACAGTTATTTCTACGGCTCCAGTCAGTCTGCCAGCCAGATTATGCGCCAGAACGTCACCATGAATGCCCTGAAAGAGGGTATCACCAGTAATGCAGCCCGTAACGGTGACACCGCCAGCTTGGTAAGTCTGGCCACCACGTCATCGATGGAGAAACAACGTCTGGCACATGTCTCCATTGGTCATGTAACTATGCGAAACCTGCCGATGGTCCAGACTATCCTGACGGGGATTGCCATTGGTATATTCCCGCTCCTGATACTGGCGGCTGTCTTTAACAAGCTGACATTGTCTGTATTAAAGGGGTATGTGTTTGCCCTGATGTGGCTGCAGACCTGGCCGTTGTTGTATGCCATTCTGAACAGTGCCATGACATTCTATGCGAAACAGAATGGTGCGCCGGTCGTGTTGTCTGAACTCTCTCAGATACAGCTGAAATACTCTGACCTGGCCTCCACTGCCGGGTATCTTTCAGCCATGATCCCCCCGTTGTCATGGATGATGGTAAAAGGCCTTGGCGCAGGTTTTTCCAGCGTGTACAGCCACTTCGCCTCTTCATCTATCAGTCCAACGGCCAGTGCAGCAGGCAGTGTGGTTGACGGTAATTACTCCTACGGCAACATGCAGACGGAAAACGTGAACGGCTTCAGCTGGAGCACCAACAGCACCACGTCGTTTGGTCAGATGATGTACCAGACCGGCAGTGGCGCAACCACCACACAGACCCGTGACGGTAATATGGTGATGGATGCAAGCGGAGCGATGTCCCGGTTACCGGTCGGTATCAATGCAACGCGTCAGATTGCAGCGGCACAACAGGAAATGGCCCGGGAGGCGTCGAACAGAGCCGAAAGTGCCCTGCATGGTTTCAGCAGCAGTATTGCCAGTGCCTGGAACACACTCAGTCAGTTTGGCTCTAACCGGGGGAGCAGTGACTCTGTCACTGGTGGTGCTGACAGCACGATGAGTGCTCAGGACTCCATGATGGCCAGCCGTATGCGCAGTGCAGTGGAAAGCTATGCGAAGGCGCATAATATCAGTAATGAGCAGGCGACGAGAGAACTGGCCTCGAGAAGTACAAATGCGTCGCTTGGCCTTTACGGTGATGCTTATGCTAAAGGGCATTTAGGCATAAGTGTATTGGGTAACGGTGGAGGGGTTGGTCTCCAGGCCGGAGCTAAGGCAAGCATTGATGGCAGTGATCTTGACTCACATGAAGCCAGTAGTGGTTCACGGGCCAGCCATGATGCTCGTCATGATATCGATGCCAGAGCTACACAAGACTTTAAAGAAGCCAGCGATTACTTTACCAGCCGCAAAGTCAGTGAATCCGGCAGCCATACTGACAATAATGCTGATTCCCGTGTGGATCAGTTGTCTGCAGCCCTGAATTCAGCGAAACAGAGTTACGACCAGTACACGACGAATATGACCCGCAGCCATGAATATGCTGAAATGGCATCCCGTACTGAGAGTATGAGTGGGCAGATGAGTGAAGATCTGTCGCAACAGTTTGCACAGTATGTGATGAAAAACGCACCGCAGGATGTCGAAGCTATTCTGACAAATACCAGTTCACCGGAGATTGCAGAACGCCGTCGGGCTATGGCGTGGTCTTTTGTGCAGGAACAGGTACAGCCTGGTGTTGATAACACCTGGCGTGAATCCCGTGGAGATATAGGTAAAGGAATGGAGAGCGTACCTTCGGGGGGTGGCAGCCAGGATATTATTGCTGATCATCAGGGACATCAGGCCATTATTGAGCAAAGAACGCAGGACAGTAATATCCGTAATGATGTAAAACATCAGGTTGATAATATGGTCACAGAATATCGAGGTAATATCGGAGATACTCAGAACAGCATCCGAGGCGAGGAAAATATTGTAAAAGGGCAGTATTCTGAACTACAAAATCATCATAAAACAGAAGCATTAACTCAGAATAATAAATATAATGAAGAAAAGCTGGCTCAGGAAAGAATACCTGGTGCTGATAGTCCGAAAGAGCTTTTAGAGAAAGCAAAGAGTTACCAGCATAAAGAATAATCGTAACATGTTGGGTAGGGTATGGAGAGACCATGATTACACAACAAATTATCAGTAGTGAGTTGGAAGTTTTAAAGAAACATATTGACTCAGGAGATATTAGAATTCCGTCACTATGGCAGGGATTAAAACCCGGGCTTATCATCATGGGGTGGATGATTTTTTGTCCCTTGCTAATGTCATTTCTAATAACACAAAAGACAAGTGAAACACTCACTGCTGTGTTAGCCGGAGGATGGCTTGGACTTATTATTCTGTTTATTGTGGCAAGGATTAGAATGTTATATTTCTCTCTGCCGGAAGAATTCCTAAAGACATCATCCGTAATGAGGGTTATATCATCAAAACTTAAAGTGTATTTCATTGTGTATATGGGAATTATATTTTTATGGTCTTTTTTAGGTGGAGGGGTTATATACGGTTTTGGCGCAATTTTAGTGACGGTTATTATGGCGTTCTTGATTCAATTAGATATCGGTAGATATCAATTTGTTGGTGTTATTGATGCAATCAATAGTTACGTCAAAAACAAGAAGTTATCAAGAGTAAAATAAAAGATATTAGAGAGTAAATATATGATGAAAACAAAAAAACTAATGATGGTTGCACTGGTCAGTTCCACTCTGGCCCTTTCAGGGTGTGGTGCGATGAGCACAGCAATCAAGAAGCGTAACCTTGAGGTGAAGACTCAGATGAGTGAGACCATCTGGCTTGAACCCGCCAGCGAACGCACGGTATTTCTGCAGATCAAAAACACGTCTGATAAAGACATGAGTGGGCTGCAGGGCAAAATTGCTGATGCTGTGAAAGCAAAAGGGTATCAGGTGGTGACTTCTCCGGATAAAGCCTACTACTGGATTCAGGCGAATGTGCTGAAGGCCGATAAGATGGATCTGCGGGAGTCTCAGGGATGGCTGAACCGTGGTTATGAAGGCGCAGCAGTTGGTGCAGCGTTAGGTGCCGGTATCACCGGATATAATTCCAATTCTGCCGGTGCCACACTCGGTGTGGGCCTTGCTGCCGGTCTGGTGGGTATGGCTGCAGATGCGATGGTGGAAGATGTGAACTATACCATGATCACGGATGTGCAGATTGCAGAGCGTACTAAGGCAACGGTGACAACGGATAATGTTGCCGCCCTGCGTCAGGGCACATCAGGTGCGAAAATTCAGACCAGTACAGAAACAGGTAACCAGCATAAATACCAGACCCGTGTGGTCTCAAATGCGAACAAGGTTAACCTGAAATTTGAAGAGGCGAAGCCTGTTCTCGAAGACCAGCTGGCCAAATCAATCGCAAATATTCTCTGATTATCTTCCGGAGGCTGGTCTGACCGGCCTCCTGACTGACGCCTCGCTTTGCTCGTTGTCCAACCCCGGAAAGAAATAAAATAAATTTTATTTCTCCCCGGCGTTTCCGAAATAAATATGAAAACACTGAGCGGTTGTGCAAATTCTTTGTGCGACCGTGAAGTGTTGCCGGCGAAGCCGGAATTTAACGGTTATTAATCTTTTCATCATTAATAATCAGTCCGACTGACTTTTTTTCTTCGGAATATCATCATGAGTTTTAACGCAAAGGATATGACCCAGGGCGGTCAGATTGCGTCCATGCGTATCCGCATGTTCAGCCAGATCGCCAATATCATGCTTTACTGCCTGTTTATTTTTTTCTGGATACTCGTTGGTCTGGTTTTATGGATAAAAATAAGCTGGCAGACGTTTGTGAACGGCTGTATTTACTGGTGGTGTACCACGCTGGAAGGCATGCGGGATTTAATCAAATCCCAGCCGGTCTATGAGATCCAGTATTACGGTAAAACCTTCCGCATGAACGCTGCTCAGGTACTGCATGACAAATATATGATCTGGTGCAGTGAGCAGTTATGGTCCGCCTTCGTGCTGGCTGCTGTTGTGGCACTGGTTATTTGCCTGATTACCTTCTTTGTTGTCTCCTGGATTCTGGGGCGTCAGGGTAAACAACAGAGCGAAAATGAAGTCACAGGTGGTCGTCAGCTGACAGACAATCCGAAAGACGTTGCCCGGATGCTGAAAAAAGACGGCAAGGACTCCGATATCCGGATTGGAGACCTGCCGATTATCCGGGATTCCGAAATCCAGAACTTCTGTCTGCACGGCACGGTCGGGGCCGGTAAGTCGGAAGTTATCCGTCGTCTGGCCAACTACGCCCGTCAGCGCGGTGATATGGTGGTGATTTATGACCGTTCGGGGGAATTTGTTAAAAGTTACTATGATCCCTCCATCGATAAAATCCTGAATCCGCTGGATGCCCGCTGTGCCTCCTGGGATTTGTGGAAGGAGTGCCTGACACAGCCGGATTTTGATAATACCGCAAATACTCTGATCCCGATGGGTACAAAAGAGGACCCGTTCTGGCAGGGTTCAGGACGTACCATTTTTGCGGAAGCGGCGTATCTGATGCGTAATGACCCCAACCGCAGCTACAGCAAACTGGTGGACACACTGCTTTCCATCAAAATTGAAAAACTGCGTACCTACCTGCGTAATTCACCGGCGGCCAACCTGGTGGAAGAGAAAATTGAGAAAACGGCGATTTCCATCCGTGCTGTGCTGACCAACTACGTGAAAGCCATCCGTTACCTGCAGGGGATTGAGCATAACGGTGAGCCTTTTACCATCCGTGACTGGATGCGTGGTGTCCGGGAAGATCAGAAAAACGGCTGGCTGTTTATTTCGTCGAACGCCGACACCCATGCCTCCCTGAAGCCGGTGATCTCCATGTGGCTGTCCATTGCCATTCGTGGTCTGCTGGCAATGGGAGAAAACCGTAACCGCCGTGTGTGGTTTTTCTGTGATGAGTTACCCACGCTACACAAACTGCCGGACCTGGTGGAGATCCTGCCGGAAGCCCGTAAGTTCGGTGGCTGTTATGTGTTTGGTATCCAGTCTTATGCCCAGCTGGAAGATATCTACGGTGAGAAAGCGGCAGCCACGCTGTTTGACGTCATGAACACCCGTGCCTTTTTCCGTTCTCCCAGCCATAAGATTGCAGAGTTCGCTGCCGGTGAAATTGGTGAGAAAGAGCACCTGAAAGCCAGCGAGCAGTATTCCTACGGTGCTGATCCGGTACGTGACGGGGTATCGACCGGTAAGGATATGGAGCGCCAGACGCTGGTCAGTTATTCCGACATTCAGTCCCTGCCGGATCTGACCTGCTATGTCATCCTGCCTGGGCCGTATCCGGCAGTAAAACTCTCACTGAAATATCAGGCACGTCCGAAAGTTGCCCCGGAGTTTATTCCGCGTGACATCAACCCGGAAATGGAGAATCGTCTGAATGCCGTGCTTGCCGCAAGGGAAGCAGAAGGTCGCCAGGTGGCTAGCCTCTTCGAACCGGATGTCCCGGAGGTTGATTCCGGAGAAGACGTGACTCAGGCTGAACAGCCGCAACAGCCGCAACAGCCGCAACAGCCGCAACAGCCGCAACAGCCGCAACAGCTAGTGCCTTCTGCCACCAATGATAAGAAGTCAGATGCAGGTGTGAATATTCCGGCAGGGGGGATCGAGCAGGAGCTGAAAATGAAACCGGAAGAAGAGATGGAACAGCAACTGCCACCCGGGCTCAGTGAATCCGGTGAGGTGGTGGATATGGCCGCTTATGAAGCATGGCAACAGAAAAATCATCCGGGCACCCAGCAGCAGATGCAACGTCGTGAAGAGGTTAACATCAATGTGCACCGGGAGCGCGGGGAGGATGTTGAGCCGGGAGATGATTTCTGATGAACCGGTCAGCTCCAGTCTTCAATTCTCAGGCCGTCCACACGTTCAAATTCCCGGGTGTTATTAGTCACAATAATCAGTCCACGACTGCGGGCATGACCTGCGATCATTTGATCAAATGGCCCGACAGGGCGTCCCTGACGGGCAAGCTCTGCTCTTATCTGACCGGTGTGTGTGGCTGCAGTTGCGTCGTAATCCAGAACATCAAGGCGGGAAACAAATCCCTCGATCACGGTGAGATTACGCTCAGGCATCTGGCTTTTTTCTGCACCATATATCAGCTCCATCAGGGTGACAGAGCTGATACACATTCTCCCCTGGTTCAGGTTAAAACGTTCCCTGACACTGGCGGGTTTGTTTTTTATCGTAAAAATGCAGATGTTGGTATCGAGCATAAACTTCAGCATCAGAATGACTCCCTTTCCTGCATGTCGGACTGTTCCCTGTTATCCATAAAATCGGCGCTGACGCTGTTTCCGTCGAACCATTCATCCCATGTCTCTCCGGCGGGCGTAATGATTCGGGCTCGCCCGACAGCAATCACTTCAACACGTTTTACGTTTTCCGGTAATGCAACCGCTTTTGGCAGTCTGACCGCCTGGCTGCGGTTACTGAGAAATACGGTAGTTTCCATCATTTACCTCCTTACATGGATATGTCTTGTGCATATCCATTGTGGGAACGTTGTTGGGATATGTCAAAGGGATATACGTTTATGATGAGTATTGCGCAGGTCAGATCTGCCGGGAGTGCCGGAAACTATTATACCGACAAGGATAATTACTATGTGCTGGGCAGCATGGAGGAACGCTGGGCTGGCAAGGGGGCAGAGCAACTGGGGCTGCAGGGCAGTGTCGATAAGGATGTCTTTACCCGTCTTCTGGAGGGGAAACTGCCGGACGGAGCGGATTTAAGCCGCATGCAGGATGGCAGTAACAGGCATCGTCCCGGCTACGATCTGACCTTCTCCGCCCCCAAAAGTGTCTCCATGATGGCCATGTTAGGTGGCGATAAGCGCCTGATTGATGCACATAACCAGGCCGTGGACTTTGCTGTTCGTCAGGTGGAGGCGCTGGCCTCCACACGGGTTATGACGGACGGACAGTCAGAAACGGTACTGACCGGTAATCTGGTGATGGCACTGTTTAACCACGACACCAGTCGCGATCAGGAACCACAGTTACACACGCATGCTGTGGTGGCTAATGTCACGCAGCATAACGGTGAGTGGAAGACACTGAGCAGTGACAAAGTGGGGAAAACGGGGTTCATTGAGAATGTGTACGCTAATCAGATTGCCTTTGGCAGGCTCTATCGGGAAAAACTGAAAGAGCAGGTTGAGGCGCTGGGCTATGAAACCGAAGTGGTGGGTAAGCACGGTATGTGGGAGATGCCGGGCGTACCGGTGGAGGCCTTTTCCGGACGCTCACAGGCTATCCGGGAGGCCGTCGGGGAAGATGCCTCGCTGAAATCCCGGGATGTGGCGGCACTGGATACGCGAAAATCCAAACAGCACGTCGATCCTGAAGTCAGAATGGCTGAATGGATGCAGACGCTGAAGGAAACCGGGTTCGACATCCGGGCATATCGTGACGCGGCGGATCAGCGTGCGGAGACCCGCACGCAGGCGCCCGGGGCTGTTTCACAGGAGGGGCCGGATGTGCAGCAGGCGGTGACACAGGCGATTGCCGGATTAAGTGAACGAAAAGTGCAGTTTACGTACACGGACGTGCTGGCCAGAACAGTCGGCATACTGCCGCCGGAAAATGGTGTGATTGAACGGGCACGCGCCGGTATCGATGAGGCCATCAGCCGTGAGCAACTCATCCCCCTTGACCGTGAGAAGGGGCTGTTCACGTCCGGGATTCATGTGCTCGATGAACTGTCAGTCCGGGCACTCAGTCGCGATATCATGAAACAGAACCGGGTGACCGTACATCCGGAGAAAAGTGTCCCCCGGACGGCCGGCTACAGCGATGCCGTCAGTGTTCTGGCACAGGACCGTCCGTCGCTGGCCATTGTGTCCGGGCAGGGCGGTGCAGCCGGGCAGCGTGAGCGGGTGGCTGAACTGGTCATGATGGCCCGGGAGCAGGGGCGGGAGGTGCAGATTATCGCTGCTGACCGTCGCTCGCAGATGAACCTGAAGCAGGATGAACGGCTGTCCGGTGAGCTGATAACCGGACGTCGTCAGCTGCTGGAAGGCATGGCTTTCACGCCGGGCAGTACCGTTATCGTTGACCAGGGCGAAAAACTCTCCCTGAAAGAGACGTTAACCCTGCTGGACGGTGCCGCACGTCATAACGTACAGGTCCTGATAACCGACAGCGGGCAGCGAACCGGTACAGGCAGTGCCCTGATGGCCATGAAGGATGCCGGGGTGAACACATATCGCTGGCAGGGGGGAGAACAGCGACCGGCAATCATCATCAGTGAACCGGACCGTAATGTCCGCTATGCCCGGCTGGCCGGAGATTTTGCGGCCAGCGTGAAAGCCGGAGAAGAGAGCGTGGCACAGGTCAGCGGAGTACGGGAACAGGCCATACTGACACAGGCCATTCGCAGTGAGCTGAAAACACAGGGCGTGCTCGGACACCCGGAGGTAACCATGACCGCCCTGTCACCGGTCTGGCTGGACAGCCGGAGCCGTTATCTGCGGGATATGTACCGACCGGGGATGGTGATGGAGCAGTGGAACCCGGAGACACGCAGTCATGACCGCTATGTGATAGACCGGGTGACGGCGCAGAGTCACAGCCTGACCCTGCGGGATGCGCAGGGTGAAACGCAGGTGGTGCGTATTTCTTCTCTGGACAGCAGCTGGTCGCTGTTCCGGCCGGAAAAAATGCCGGTGGCAGACGGCGAGCGACTGAGAGTGACAGGGAAAATTCCCGGACTCCGCGTCTCCGGCGGTGACCGCCTGCAGGTGGCATCCGTCAGTGAAGATGCGATGACGGTTGTTGTGCCGGGGCGGGCTGAACCGGCCTCCCTGCCTGTGGCTGATTCACCATTCACGGCACTGAAGCTGGAGAACGGCTGGGTGGAAACGCCCGGTCATTCCGTCAGTGACAGTGCGACGGTTTTTGCCTCCGTCACTCAGATGGCAATGGATTACGCCACCCTGAACGGTCTGGCCCGCAGTGGTCGTGATGTCCGGCTGTATTCCTCACTGGATGAAACCCGTACTGCGGAAAAACTTGCCCGCCATCCATCCTTTACGGTGGTTTCCGAGCAGATAAAGGCGCGTGCCGGTGAAACATTGCTGGAAACCGCTATCAGTCTGCAGAAAGCCGGGCTTCACACGCCGGCACAGCAGGCCATTCATCTGGCCCTTCCTGTGCTGGAAAGTAAAAACCTGGCCTTCAGCATGGTGGACCTGCTGACAGAGGCGAAGTCGTTTGCTGCAGAGGGAACCAGTTTTATTGACCTGGGAGGGGAAATCAATGCGCAGATAAAACGCGGTGATTTACTGTATGTGGATGTGGCAAAAGGCTATGGCACAGGCCTGCTGGTTTCCCGTGCGTCGTATGAGGCAGAAAAGAGCATTCTTCGCCATATTCTCGAAGGTAAGGAGGCGGTCACGCCGCTGATGGAGAGAGTACCTGGCGAACTCATGGAGAAACTGACATCAGGACAGCGCGCCGCCACCCGCATGATACTGGAAACGTCCGACCGTTTCACGGTGGTGCAGGGCTATGCCGGTGTGGGGAAGACCACACAGTTCCGGGCAGTGATGTCAGCCGTGAACATGCTGCCGGAGAGTGAGCGTCCCCGTGTCGTTGGGCTGGGCCCTACGCACCGTGCGGTCGGGGAGATGCGCAGTGCCGGCGTGGATGCACAGACACTGGCGTCCTTTCTGCATGACACGCAGCTGCAGCAGCGCAGCGGAGAAACACCGGATTTCAGCAACACGCTGTTCCTGCTCGATGAGAGCTCAATGGTGGGCAATACCGACATGGCACGGGCATACGCCCTGATTGCGGCCGGTGGCGGTCGGGCTGTGGCCAGCGGTGACACGGACCAGCTGCAGGCCATCGCGCCCGGTCAGCCTTTCCGTCTCCAGCAGATGCGCAGTGCTGCCGATGTGGTCATCATGAAGGAGATTGTGCGTCAGACGCCGGAACTGCGGGAGGCGGTATACAGCCTGATTAACCGGGATGTGGAAAGGGCACTGTCCGGGCTTGAGAGTGTGAAACCGTCTCAGGTGCCACGTCTGGAGGGCGCATGGGCACCGGAGCACTCCGTGACGGAGTTCAGCCACAGCCAGGAAGCGAAACTGGCAGAAGCGCAGCAGAAGGCGATGCTGAAAGGCGAGGCTTTTCCGGATGTCCCCATGACACTGTATGAAGCCATTGTCCGCGACTATACCGGCAGAACACCGGAAGCACGGGAGCAGACGCTGATTGTCACGCACCTGAATGAGGACCGGCGCGTACTGAACAGCATGATTCATGATGCACGGGAAAAGGCTGGTGAGCTGGGAAAAGAGCAGGTCATGGTGCCTGTCCTGAACACAGCGAATATACGTGACGGAGAACTGCGTCGTCTTTCCACCTGGGAGACACATCGGGACGCACTTGCCCTTGTGGATAATGTGTATCACTGGATTGCCGGTATCAGCAAGGATGACGGGCTGATAACCCTGCAGGATGCGGAAGGTAACACGCGGCTGATTTCGCCCCGGGAGGCGGTGGCTGAAGGCGTCACACTGTACACCCCGGACACCATCCGGGTGGGAACCGGTGACCGGATGCGCTTCACGAAGAGTGACCGGGAGCGCGGTTATGTGGCCAACAACGTCTGGACGGTGACAGCAGTTTCCGGTGACAGTGTCACGCTGTCGGACGGACAGCAGACCAGGGTGATTCGCCCCGGTCAGGAGCGGGCAGAGCAACATATTGACCTGGCCTATGCCATCACCGCCCACGGTGCGCAGGGGGCAAGTGAAACCTTTGCCATTGCGCTTGAAGGCACGGAAGGTGGACGTAAACAGATGGCCGGCTTTGAGTCAGCCTACGTGGCCCTGTCGCGTATGAAGCAGCATGTGCAGGTGTACACCGATAACCGTCAGGGCTGGACGGATGCCATCAACAATGCCGTACAGAAAGGAACTGCCCACGATGTGTTTGAGCCGAAACCGGACCGGGAGGTCATGAATGCAGAGCGGCTGTTCAGTACGGCGCGGGAGCTGCGGGACGTGGCGGCAGGCCGTGCCGTTCTTCGTCAGGCGGGGCTTGCCGGGGGAGACAGTCCTGCACGGTTTATTGCACCGGGGCGCAAATATCCGCAGCCGTATGTGGCACTGCCGGCGTTTGACCGTAACGGCAAGTCAGCAGGTATCTGGCTGAACTCACTGACCACGGATGACGGAAACGGGCTGCGGGGATTCAGCGGTGAAGGCCGTGTGAAGGGCAGCGGGGATGCGCAGTTCGTGGCCCTGCAGGGCAGCCGTAACGGAGAGAGCCTGCTGTCTGATAATATGCAGGATGGCGTCCGGATTGCCCGTGATAATCCCGACAGCGGTGTGGTGGTGAGAATCGCCGGTGAAGGTCGTCCGTGGAATCCCGGTGCCATCACCGGTGGCCGCGTGTGGGGGGATATCCCGGACAACAGCGTCCAGCCGGCTGCCGGAAATGGCGAACCGGTCACGGCAGAGGTACTGGCACAGCGGCAGGCTGAAGAGGCTATCCGCCGTGAAACGGAACGCCGTGCGGATGAAATTGTCCGTAAAATGGCAGAGAACAAACCTGACCTGCCGGACGGCAGAACAGAGCAGGCTGTCAGGGAAATTGCCGGGCAGGAGCGTGACCGGGCTGCCATAACTGAACGGGAAGCCGCGCTGCCGGAGAGTGTGCTGCGTGAATCACAACGGGAGCGGGAAGCGGTCCGGGAGGTTGCCCGGGAAAATCTGCTGCAGGAGCGTCTGCAGCAGATGGAGCGGGATATGGTTCGTGACCTGCAGAAAGAGAAAACCCTGGGCGGAGACTGATACAGGAAGACAAACACTGATGACAACGGATAACACGAACACGACACGTAACGATTCACTGGCTGCCCGGACCGATACCTGGTTGCAGTCGTTGCTGGTCTGGTCACCCGGACAGCGGGATATCATCAAAACCGTGGCTCTGGTGCTGATGGTACTGGACCATGCAAACCGCATTCTGCATCTGGACCAGACGTGGATGTTTCTGGCCGGGCGTGGAGCCTTTCCGCTTTTTGCCCTGGTGTGGGGGCTGAATCTGTCCCGTCATGCGCATATCCGGCAGGTGGCCATTAACCGGCTGTGGGGATGGGCGGTGATTGCCCAGTTCGCATATTATCTGGCCGGCTTTCCCTGGTATGAGGGGAATATCCTGTTTGCCTTTGCAGTTGCGGCACAGGTGCTGACGTGGTGTGAGACGCGCAGCCTGTGGCGTACTGCAGCGGCCATACTCCTGATGGCATTGTGGGGACCTTTGTCCGGCACCAGTTACGGTATTGCCGGGCTGCTGATGCTGGCGGTCAGTCACCGGCTGTACCGGGCGGAAGACAGAACGGAACGTCTGGCGCTGGTCGCCTGCCTGCTGGCTGTTATTCCGGCGCTTAACCTTGCCACCAGTGATGCAGCGGCGGTGGCCGGCCTTGTGATGACGGTGCTGACCGTTGGTCTGGTGTCGTGTGCAGGAAAATCATTACCCTGTTTCTGGCCCGGGGATTTTTTCCCGACGTTCTATGCCTGTCATCTGGCTGTGCTGGGCGTTCTGGCGCTGTGACGGGTGTGGTATCTTTGGCCGCAAGAGGATGATTCGTCAGAGGCAGAACACAGCATGACAGAGCAGAAGCGACCGGTACTGACACTGAAGCGGAAAACGGAAGGAGAGACGCCTGTCCGCAGCCGGAAAACCATCATCAATGTCACCACGCCACCAAAATGGAAGGTGAAAAAGCAGAAGCTGGCCGAGAAAGCAGCCCGGGAAGCAGAGCTGGCGGCAAAAAAAGCGCAGGCCAGACAGGCGCTGTCCATTTATCTGAACCTGCCCACACTGGATGAAGCCGTGAACGCCCTGAAGCCCTGGTGGCCGGGATTATTTGACGGTGACACCCCCCGGCTTCTGGCCTGCGGTATCCGGGACGTGTTACTGGAAGACGTGGCGCAGCGGAATATCCCGCTCTCGCATAAAAAACTGCGCAGGGCGCTGAAGGCCATCACCCGTTCAGAAAGCTATCTGTGTGCCATGAAAGCCGGTGCCTGCCGGTATGACACGGAAGGGTATGTGACGGAGCATATTTCTCAGGAGGAGGAAGCGTATGCAACAGCGCGTCTGGATAAAATCCGCCGCCAGAACCGGATAAAGGCAGAACTTCAGGCCGTGCTTGATGAGAAATAAAAAGGCCTCCCCGAAAGAGTGAGGAGGCTGAAACAATAAGGCTTAAAAGGAAATAACTTCCGTACCCGAAAGGAAGCCAGTCCACTGAATTATTTACCACAATAATACTGACGACTAAAAGGGAGGAGCAGAAAAATGAATGGATTCAGAAACAGTTCACGGAACGGTCAGGTCTGGCGTTACCAGCGTGCCGGCGGGCGGGCCGTTATTCTGGAGGTCAGTGGACGCTGGATGGAAGCGGCAGAAGCATGGCGACGGGCTGCCTGCATAGCTCCCCGGACAGACTGGCAGCAGTTTTCCCGGAAAAGGGCTGAACACTGCCACTGGCGCTGCCGGGGAAGGGTGTAACGAAAAAAGCAGCCTTCATTACACCAGAAGTCAGAAGGCTGAAAGGAGCTTATGAGATTTGCTTTTTTTTATATCCGGTCGGGCAGTATGACCGGACAGTTCTGAGTAGCACAGAGTTTTTTCCGTATTAAGTCGTGATTTTATATTTTGTGATTTATTTCACAAAATAAGGTGTTATTCAATGTGTGTCGCAATATTCAGGATGCCTGAAATACAGGTGCCATTTATTTGATATGGAGAATAACATGAGGAAATATATTCCACTGGTATTATTTATCTTTTCATAGCCGGTATTGTCTGCAGATATTCATGGGCAGGTTGTTCGTGTACTGGGCCAGCAGGAAAGTCTGTGCAGAAACTTACGGTTTGAATAAGTTGAACCCCATAAGACTCTGATTAATATAATTTGTGGCACACAGATACTTGCGGGAAAAGTGTTTCGCACAGAATCTTAACTGGAAATGTAAACTATTTTTAACATCCCCCAAATCCTTTTGGGGAACAACTCATGCTTACAATTTCTGCCCCATACATTTTCTCCAGGCACTCCCCTCATTCCCATTGTCGAGGAACGTAGAGGTTGCATATGGAATGCCTCTGATTTTTGTTGATGTGAATGGGCCATCTGACGTCGAAGTTGTACGGAGTTTTGATGTTAGTACGTATTTACCACTTATGCCTTTCTCTGCCAGAGCTTTTGATTTTATGATAACTAAATCTGCACATTTCTCTGCGGCTACATATTGCGGGTCTTTTTCAACCTTTCCAGCACATGCAGTTATCGTTAAAACGGTAGCGGCAGCTAACAACTTACCTAGTTTCATCTTCATACCTTATTGGGTGTATTAAAAACAGTAGGCTGCTGCGTATTACCGTGAAGGAGATCGGTGAGTAACATCGATGGAGATCGGTTCGTGT
>ERZ506969.99-NODE-99-length-35979-cov-5.11207_pt1 | contig 35979 bp, 39 predicted proteins | sample MGYA00512891_ERZ506969 | MGnify/ENA metagenome assembly ERZ506969
ATCTCCCTGCTATCTTTCGGAGTGCTTTACAAGTCTAACATTTAAAAAATCTTATGTCAAGCTTTTTTGGCGTTTTTTACGCAAATTTTTACGGTTTTTCCCTGATTTTCGGGATTTTGTGCGTACGGAAAAACCGTACCCGACATGTTGTGTGCGAAAAGCGGAAAAATTTCGCTTTTCGCGTGTGTTTTTCGCGCGGAATGTAGTATAATGTAAGTATGGCAGCATACATCACGCACAAACTCGCCGCAAAGGCCGTTTTTTCCGCTCTCGGCGAGGACTTGAAAGAAAAGATAACAGCTCCCCTCCGCTATTACGCGGGGGCGCAGGGCGGCGACTGTTTTTTCATATACCGCCCGCTCAGGAAGAAAGGTTTCAACCTCGGCAAGCTTCTGCACCGCAGAAACGTATACGCGTTTTTTTCCGCGGCCAGGGAATACGCAGAAAATACGGGCGATTATTCCTATATCCTCGGCTATATCACCCATTACGCCGTGGACACCGTATTCCATCCCTACGTATACGCGACGGAATACGAAACGCTCGCCTCGCTCGAAAAGCCGCGCAAAAAGGACAAGGTGCACTTTCTCATAGAGCGGGACGCCGACGCCTTTTTGCTGCGCCGCTACGGCGGGAAAGACGATACGGGACCGCAGGCGCCGCCGAGCGAAGAAGACGGAGACGCCATATTCGCCCTGCTCGACTACGCGGTGAAAAAGTCCTGCGGGTTCGGTCTGGAAAAGAAGGCGGTAAAAAGCGCGCTCGCGCGTTTCCCCCGCCAGCAGTCCTATCTGTTCGACACGGAGGGCACGCGGAGGAAACGGATTTACGGCATAGAGAAAAAACTGCGCCTCAGGCACTTCTTTTCCTATATGTTCCTGCGGGAAAATCCCGACGCGCGGTTTGAAACGCTTAAAAACGGCGGCGAAGAAAAGAGCGTGTACCGCTTGTTCGAAGAGGCGGTGGAAAAGTCGGTGATGCTGATCGGGCTTTTCGTGCGCACTCCTGCGGGAGAGGCGCTGGACGAAACGCTTTTTTCCTCCGATTTCAACAGCGGCAAAAGGGAACGAAAGAAAAGATGAAAACGGCGCGGGGTTTCCGCGCCGTCGTTTTTTATGTCCGGGCAGGCTCTCCGCCCTCTTTTTCCCGCGCGTTCTTTTTGGTAAGTTCGCGCACGGCCTGAAAAACGTAGCTCACGGGGATCATCTTGATCCTGCCGCGGAACGCCTCCGCCGATTTTAAATTGCTTTTCGGCAGAATGACCGAAGTAAATCCCGCGTTTACGCATTCGCGCACCCGCATTTCCGCATGCGACACGCCGCGCACCTCGCCCGTCAGCCCCACTTCGCCGAAGACCGCCGTGCCCGCGTCCAGCGGTATGCCCGTATAGGCGCCCGCGAGCGCCAGGAGCACCGCGAGATCGACCGACGGTTCGCCGAGCTTTATGCCGCCCATGGCGTTCAGATACACGTCCTGCGAATAGAAAGGCAGGCCGCCCTTTTTTTCGAGCACGGCCAGCATGAGAACGAGTTTGTTGTAGTCGATGCCCAAACTCATGCGGCGGGGCATTCCGAACACCGTTTTCGCCACCAATCCCTGGATTTCCACGGGTACGCAGCGGTTGCCCGAAACGAAGGGCGTTACCACGCTGCCCGCGTTTTCCCCGCGGCCTTCGGAAACGAAGATGCCCGCGTAATCCTTTACGCCGACCAGTCCTTCCTCCCGCATTTCGAACACTCCTACCTCGTTGACCGAACCGAAGCGGTTTTTCACCGCCCGCAGGATACGGTAATTGTTTTCGGCGTCGCCCTCGAAATAAAGCACGGTGTCCATGATGTGTTCGAGCACTTTCGGGCCGGCGATGGCGCCCTCCTTGGTTACGTGTCCAACGAGGAACACCGTTATATTTTTCGCTTTGGCGAGGCGCATGAGCCGCGACGCGCACTCGCGCACCTGCCCCACGCTGCCCGCCGAAGAGGAAAGCGCGTCCAAATATACGGCCTGAATGGAATCGACGATGAGAAATTCCACGCCGTCCGCGCAGGCTTCTATGTTTTCGAGCACCGTTTCGTTCATCACGAGCAGAGTATCCGACTGCACGCCCAGGCGGTTGCAGCGCATTTTGAGCTGCGAGGCGCTTTCTTCCGCCGATATGTATAATACTTTATGTTCTCTCGACAATACGCCCGCCACCTCGGTGAGCAGCGTGGACTTGCCTATGCCGGGATCCCCGCCGAGCAGCACCATGGACGCGGGCACGATGCCCCCGCCCAGCACGCGGTCGAACTCGCCGACGCCCGTTTTAATCCGCCTGAACTTTTCCTCGCGCACCGCGCTGAGCGGCTGCGGGCGGACAAAACTCCGCACGGGCGTTTTCGCCGCGGATTCGGGAACCTGTATCTCTTCCGCAAAGGTGTTCCACGCGCCGCAGTTCGGACATCTGCCCAGCCATTTCGGGCTGACGGTGCCGCATTCGGTGCAGACGTACGTCGTTACCGTTTTCGCCATAGTTTAATTTTTTTCGTAAAGACCGATCCAGCTTTCCGCTTTCTTGATGAAGTCGGCGTTGTCCTTGGTCTTTTTCATCATTTCGAGCAGGCTTTCGAGCGAATCGCTCCTCTCGGACAGGATCTTGCGCAGCTTGAACACCACGTCGAGTTCCTTTTTATCGAGCAGAAGCTCTTCCTTCCTCGTGCCCGAACGGTAGAGATCTATGGCGGGGAACACGCGCTTTTCGCTGAGCGCGCGCGAAAGGTGTATCTCCATGTTGCCCGTGCCCTTGAATTCTTCGTAGATGACGTCGTCCATGCGGCTGCCCGTATCGATAAGCGCCGTGGAAAGAATGGTCAGCGATCCCTTGTCGTCGCCCTCGATGTTGCGCGCCGCGCCGAAGAACTTCTTCGGTCCTTCGAGCGCCAGCGGATCGAGCCCGCCCGAAAGCGTTTTGCCCGAACCTTCGGTGGCGTTGTTGTACGCCCGCGCGAGACGGGTAATGGAATCCATCAAAATAACTACGTTCTTGCCGACTTCGACCAGCCTCTTCGCGCGGCTGACCACGAGTTCGGCGGCGCGGATATGGTGCTGGTTGTTTTCGTCGAAAGTGGAATAAACCACCTCGGCGGCGACGCTGCGCTTGATGTCGGTAACTTCTTCCGGTCGCTCGTCGATCAGCAGAACGATGAGTTTGACTTCGGGATAATTGAACTCGATGGACTGCGCGATCATTTTGAGCAGAGTGGTCTTGCCCGTTTTCGGCGGAGCGACGATCAGCCCCCTCTGCCCGAACCCGAGCGGGGTGAAAAGATCCATACAGCGCACGGCGAGATCGTTATCCGCAGACGGCCGTTCGAGGCGCATGCGCACCGTGGGATAATAGGGGACGAGATCGTCGAAGTTGGCGCGCTCGGCGAAAGCGGAGGCAGGCAGGTCGTTGATGGAGAGAACGTCCTGCAAGGCGGCAGAATCGCCGTCCCGCACCGCTTTTGCGAGCGCCTGCACCTTATCGCCGCGGCGCAGATTGTATTTTCTGATATTCTGGTTGGAAACGTAGACGTCCCCCGCCGAATTTTCGTAATTGTTGACGCGCAGGAACCCGTATCCCGAATAATGCGTTTCCAAAACGCCCTCTACGGTGAAAGTGCCGTCGGGATTTTTCACGGTGTTGTCCGCCACCGCCCAGGGAAGGCGCTCCTTGCCGCGCAGCCTGTACATGTTCTTGTCCTCGTAAACGCCGTCGGACACCGTTTCGTAAAATTCCGAAAGGTCTATTTTGATTTTCGGCGGCGCGCCGCGCTTGGACGGCGTAACGGGATCGAGCTCGCCGCGCTGGATCTTCATGATCGTGTCCACGAGCTTGTCCTTGGCGATGGCCGTGGGCATTTTTACGCCGAGTTCGCGGCCGATCTCGCGCAATACAGATAGATGCATTACGCTCAGTTCCTTTCTTTCAAAAATCCTGATCCTTCTCATAATTTGGCTCCTGCTATAATTTAAAAAAACATTACGGTACGGTAAAAAACGCCCGCCGAACGGATAATACGCCGAATATTGTAAGGAATAAAAAACGAAATCCGCGCGACTGCGCCTGATCGGAGCGAAGCTTGCCCTTCGCTGAAAAAACGGAAACATTTCCGTATGCTGAAATGCGGAACGCGCCGCACGGCCGGAACGCGCAAAGGCGCGTAAAAAAGCCCTTTTATGTTATTATAGCATATTTTTTTCCATTTAACAACAAAAGTTCGTATCTTATTTGCGAATATTTTTTACGATATGTTCGGCGTACATCGCGGCCACGTTTTTGCCCGTCGCCCGCTCTATGCCGCTGAAAAAGGCGTTGGAATTGACCTCGCACAAAAAAAGTTTTCCGTTCTCTTCGAGGATATCCACGCCCGCGTAATCGAGCCCGAGCGACGCGGCGGCGCGCTCCGCGACGGAGCGCAGATCCTCCGTAAATCCGACGGCGGTTCCCTCGCCGCCCAATTCTATATTTGAACGAAAATCGTTTTCGTTCACCCGTTTCATGGCGGCGACCGCCCTGCCGCCTATGACGATCACGCGGTAATCCTCCCCGCCTCTGCCCGTAAACTTCTGATACAGATGCGGTTCCATGCGCAGCCTGACGAAAAGCGCGTCCAGTTCTGCCCTGTTTTTTGCCAGGAACACGCCCCGTCCCATGGAGCCGTATACCTTTTTCACCACCACGGGATACCCCAGCCGCCGCTCCACGCCGTCCAAAAAGGCGGGATCGTCGTTTTCGCAGTACATCAGCGGCGAAGATATCGTTTCGGGCATATTTATCCCTTTGCCGCAGAGCGCGGCGAAGGTAAGCATCTTGTCGTCGCAAAGCCTGACTGCCTCCGCGGTATTGAAAAGCCGCAGTCCCGTCGTTTCCAACAGGCGCGCCGCAGTAACGTCCTTGTCGAGAAAAACGCAGAAATCGTAACCGTCCGCGTCCGCATACGCCTCGCCGCCCCGCACGCCTATGCCGAGGGCGTTGGTCTTTATGACGTCGCACGCCGCGCCGCGCGCGCCAAGTTCGGCTTTCAGTTCGCGCTCCTGCGCGAGCGTGGAGGCGTTTTCAAAATACCCGTTGACCGCGATCAGCCCCTTCATAAGGACGCCTCCGCCGCGATCGCCTCCGCCGCGGCCGACGCCGAGGCGAACGCCCAATGCAGATTGTAGCCGCCGCAGTCGCCGTCCACGTCCAGCGCCTCGCCCGCGAAATAAAGGCCTTTCGCCAGGCGGCTCTCCATGGTGTTTTCGTCCACTTCCGCCGTATTCACGCCTCCGGCCGTTACCTGCGCCGTATCGAACCCCAGCGCGCCTTCGGCTTTCAGGCGGAACCGCTTCAATGCGGAAACGGTCTTTTTGACGTCCGTTCCGACCTGTTTTTCCAACATACGTCCCAACTGCTTGTGCACTATGCCGTCCAGCATGCCGCCGCCGAAATCCGCCCGTTCCCGCAAGATGCCGTAAAGTTCGCTTTCGGAGATATCGGGCAGAAATTCTATTTCCAGTTCGCCGCCCGCCGCGACCGCGCCGGAAACGGCGAACACTGCCGAACCCGAAACGCCGTAATCGGTGAAGATCACGTCGCCCGCGCTTTCCGCCTCGTACCGCCCTTTCGCGCGCACGCGCGCCGCCATGCGTATGCCTTTCAGACCGCGGATCTTTTCCGTTTCCGTTTTAAGCTGCACCAGCGAGGGATAGGTCGGCGTGAGCGTGTGCCCGAACCCCTCCGCAAGCGCGTAGGCCGAACCGTCGGTGCCGAACTGCGCGCCCGCCTTGCCGCCGAACGCGAGGACGAGTTTTTCCGCCCGCAGTTCCCTGCCGTCCGCGGCGTATGCCGCGAAACCGCCTTCCGTTTTTCGCACGCGCGCGACCGCGCAATCCGTAATAAGCGCCGCGCCCGCCGCTTCCGCCGCGAAACGCAGGGCGTCGCTCACGGACGACGCCTGCAGCGAAAGCGGATACTTCTTCCCCGCCCCCTTGGTCAGAAATATACCGACGGAGCGGTAAAAAGCCTCGGCCTCGGCATAGCCGAAACGCGAAAGCGCCGCACGCGGAAATTCCGCACGCGAAGAACGGAAATGCGCGCACGTCATTTCCGAATTGGTAACATTGCCCTGCCCGTTGCCCGTGGCGGCCAGTTTTTTGCCCACGCGGGAATTGCGTTCCGCCACCGCGACGCCGCCCACGGAACGGGCGAGCCGTACGGCGGCGATCAGCCCCGCCGCGCCTCCGCCCACGATAATAACTTTTTTCTTCATGATTTTACCGTTTCTTTACTCATTATCATTATAATTGACCTTAATAACATCATTTTATCATAAAAAAAGTATAAAAGCCACTTTTTTGCCTATTGACTTGCATTTATTTTTGTTATATAATAATATTATGAAGTAAGTAAAACTTATAAGGAGCTTTGACATGAAAGAATTTTTTGAAAAAATCGGCAAATTCTTCACGGATACGTGGAACAATAACCCCGAATACATCTATATTGTCGGCGGAGCGGTCGTCGTGATCATACTCGCCATCGTCATCGGCTGCGTCGTGTCTTCCAAGAAGAAAAAGGCGAAAAAAGCAGCCGCGGCGGAAACCTCCGCCGAAAGCGCCGCGCATACCGCGGAAACTCCGGCAGCGCCCGCGGAAACTTCCGCGGCAAAGGAAGAAACGGCGTCGGCCGAAACGCCCGCCCCTGCGGAAGAACCTGCCGTAACCGAGGACGCGCCGGCGGACGACGCAACGGCTGCGGCGGAAAATTCCGCCGTGAGCGAAGAGCCCGAAGAAATTCCCGAACCGCAGACCGCGCCCGAAAAGCCGAAAGCGGCGGAACCCGCGAAAAAGCCCGCGGCGAAAGCGCCGCGGAAAACAGCGAAACCCGCGCCTTCGAAAAAGGCGGAAACGGAAGAGCCGAAAGCCCCGAAGACCGCGCCCGACCACTCCACCGTTTACCACGTTACCAAGAGAAAGGAGGACGGTAAATGGCAGGTCAAATACGCGCGCGGCGCAAAGGCGCTCAAACTGTTCGACACCCAGGCCGAGGCCGTGGCGTACGCGCAGAAGATCGCGGACAACTGCGACGGTTCGGTCGTCGTCCACAAGGTAACGGGACAAATCCGCAAACTCAAGGAAAAGACGCAGGAAAAGTCCGAATAGCTTAAAAACTATGCCCCCGAACGCCGTTCGGGGGCTTTTTTTTACATTTTTTCGGGTATTTCGATGCCGAGCAGCCGGAAAGCGTTTTCCAGAACGGTCTTGACCGCGCCCGTCAGCGCGAGGCGGAAGTTTTTCACGTTCTCTTCGCTGCCGATAATCTTGTTCGAGATGTAAAACCTGTTGTACGCCTTCGCCAGATCGACCGCGTAACGCGTAACGTAGGACGGTTCGTATTTTTCGCCGGCTTCTTTCACCACTTCGCCGAAATTGCCGAGCAGGGAAACGAGCGAATATTCCTCTTCCGTCAGTTCTTTCACGGCATACGCGCCAGCCGCGCCGCCCTTTTTGAGCACGCTGTTGCAGCGCGCGCCCGTATACTGCACGTACGGACATGTTTCGCCGTCGAAATTCAGCACCTTATCGAAACTGAACACGATATCCTTTATCTTATTGTTGTAAAGCGCGCCGAAAATGACGGCGCCCGTGCCGACCTGCCGCGCGATCTCGTCTTTGTTTTCGAGCGCGGCGTTCTTTTCCTCTATGACCGCGCGCGCCTTTTCCACGCATTTGTCGAGCACGTCCTCCAGCAGCACGACCTTGCCCGTGCGCGTGCTCATCGCGCCGTCCTCCATGGAAACCATGCCGTAGGATACGTGGACGAGGTCCTTCGCCCATTCTTTGCCCATGAGTTCCAGCACTTTGAAAAACTGTTTAAAGTGCAGATCCTGCTGGTAGGCGACCACGTACAGCGATTTATAAAAGTCGTACGTCTTTTTTCTGTACACCGCAGCCGCCATGTCGCGCGTGGCGTAGAGCGACGAACCGTCCTTTTTCAAAATGAGGCAGGGCGGCATGCCGTAAGGTTCGAGATCGACGATGGCCGCGCCGTCGCTGATCTTAAGCAACCCTTTTTCCTTCAGCTCGTCCACGATGGGCTGCATCTTATCGTTATAAAAACTCTCGCCTGCATAGGAATCGAAGGTAACGTTCAGGCGGTCGTAGATCTTCTGCACTTCTTTCAGCGTGATCTCTTTGAACCACGAGAAAAGCGCGGTGGCCTCCTCGTCGCCGTCCTCTATCAATTTAAAATAATGCCGCGCTTCGTCGTCCAGTTCGGGATGCTTTTCCGCTTCCTCGTGATATTTCACGTAAATGCGCATCAGCTCTTTCAGCTTGCCTTCCTCTATCCTTTCCCTGTCGCCCCAGCGTTTATACGCCACGATCAGTTTGCCGAACTGCGTGCCGTAATCGCCCAGATGGTTGATGCCGACCACTTTGTAGCCCGAAAAAGAGAGTATCTTGTAAAGCGCGCTGCCGATGACCGTGGTCGAAAGGTGCCCGATATGGAACGGCTTGGCGATATTGATGGACGAATAGTCGATACATATCGTTTTGCCCGCGCCTAAGGAGGAAGAACCGTACGCAGCGCCCTGTTCCAGAACTTCCTTCACCACCCGCTCGGCATACCTCAAGCGGTCCACCTTGAAGTTGAGATAGCCGTTGACGGCGGATACTTCCTTGATGGTATCGTCGGGCGCAAACGTTTCGGCCAGCGCCTGCGCGATGGCGGCGGGCGGCTTTCTCAACGTTTTCGCCAGCTTGAAACACGGCAGGGCATAATCGCCCATGGCGTTGTCGGGCGGAATTTCCAGCATGGCGGCGACCTCCGCCTCGCTTAAAGAACCGATATTGAGTTTGCGCGCGATATAAGTTTTGTAATCCATTCCGTTTACCTCGTATGCCGCCCGCGCGGGCGGCGCATAATGGTACGTTAATAATACCACAAATTTTTGCCGTTTGCAAATTAAAAAACTTGTATTTTTACACCTTTTGCAGTATAATAGACAAATGTAAAGCACAAACGCCCGTTTTTTCGGGCGAAAAGGAGAAATACAATGAAACTCGGCGTAGTGGGCCTGCCGAACGTAGGCAAATCGACGCTTTTCAACGCGATCACGCACGCGGGCGCGGAATGCGCGAATTACCCTTTCTGCACCATCGAGCCGAACGTCGGCGTCGTCGCCGTTCCCGACGAGCGGCTGAACGTGCTCGGCAAGATGTACAATACCAAAAAGATCACGCCCGCGGTTATCGAATTCGTGGATATCGCAGGGCTGGTCAAAGGCGCCTCCAAAGGCGAGGGGCTGGGCAATAAATTTCTGGCAAACATACGCGAATGCGACGCCGTGGTGCACGTGGTGCGCTGTTTCGACGACGAAAACATCACGCACGTGGACAGCACCGTCAACCCTCTGCGCGACATAGAAACCATCGACCTCGAACTCATTTTCGCCGACATCGAGAGCGTGAGCAAGCGCTACGACAAGGCGTTTTCCATGATCAAGACGGGCGATAAGAAATACAAGACCGAAGCCGAACGGCTGGACAAGCTGAAAAAGCACCTGGAGAGCGGAAAGAGCGCGCGCAGCCTGCCCGCCGCGGACGAGGAGGAAAAGGAATATTACGACTCCCTGTTTCTGCTCACCAACAAACCGGTGATCTACGCCGCCAATATTTCGGAAGCGGACATGGGCAAGGACGTTGCGGAAATCCCCTATGCGCTCCGCGTCAAGAACTTTGCCGAAAGCGAGGGCAGCGAATATATCGTCATCTGCGCCAAGACGGAAGAAGAACTTTCCATGCTCGAACCCGAAGAACAGGCGATGTTTCTCACCGATCTCGGTCTGACGGAAAGCGGACTGGACAGGCTGGTAAAAGCTTCCTATAAGCTTTTGGGGCTGATTTCCTATCTCACCGCGGGCGAAAAGGAAGTACGAGCCTGGACTATCGAAAAGGGCACGAAAGCGCCTCAGGCGGCGGGAAAGATCCATTCCGATTTCGAAAAAGGCTTTATCCGCGCGGAGATCGTCGATTATGACGTCTTAGTGGAACTCGGCAGTTTCAACGCCTGCAAGGAAAAAGGCAAGGTCCGTTCCGAGGGCAAGGATTACGTTATCAAGGACGGCGACGTGGTGTTGTTCCGTTTCAACGTATAACTCCGCTTCTCCGCGCTTAACGGTATAAAAGAAAAACGTGTAAAGCGGCGCAGGTAAAAACCTGCGCCGCTTTTTTTGCGTTTAAAATTCAAAAAGCAACTTACATGGTAAATTGCTTTCTGAATAATATATGATAAGGGGGAAAATGATGAGCGTTTTTACGTTCTTTTTCGGGCGGCTTGCTGCCGCTCCCTTAAGAACAAGTATACTATACTACAATATAAAAAATTTGTAAAGCGTTTTTCGACAATTTTTTAAAAAAATTTTTGAAAAGTTTTGACAACGTCGACTTTATTTATCAAACATACCTTTAAAAAACCTTGATTTTGTGAAAACATAACACTTTTATGTGATTTTATAAAAAACGCACTATATTCCGAATAGTCAATATTTGCCGAAAAAATTTTACTTTTTTCCGCAAGAAAAGTCGATTTAGGTCGAAAAACTCACGATTTTATGCGATTTTCAGCCCGACGGACAGTAAAAAACGCGCGGTCGGTTCCGCGCGTTTTTCTTCGCCGAGAGTATTTTATTTCACGAAAAAAGTTTTTGCCGCCGCAGCTAGCGCGCCGAGTACGGAGAATATTCCTCCGAGAATCGCGCCGACGCCGAGCGCGGCTTTCACGCCAACAAGCCCCGCGATGCCTACGCCCACTTTTCCGGCGTCGGTAAGCGAGTTTTCAAGAAGCGACGGACAAAGGAACAGAAGCACCGCCCCCGCAACGAACGCGACGAGCGCGATAAACCCGAAAAGCTTGCCTTTGACCACGGCCAGAATTCCGCCGATCAAAGGCAGGAAAAGCGCGAGCATGATGAGAAAATTGAATTCCGACCAGGCGATGCTGCCGCTGCCCACTTTCTGTTTCCAGCCGAACGCGGCGGCAAAACCCGTCGCGGTATAGGCGTTTTCGCCTTCGCCGAAAGCGACCGCCGCCATGAACCCCGCCAGACATAACGCCAGAACGCCCATGAGCAGCGCGGCTGCGGAAACGATCGTTCCCGTGTTCTTGTTTGTCTTTTTCTTTGCCATAAATATCCTCCCCGGACCGCTAGACAAATGCGGTCCTTTTGAATTTACCTTGAAAATTCAAGGTTATTTAAATATAGTTTAACATGTTTCCCTCCGCATGTCAAACGATATGCCGAAATTGCGGATACTGACCTCCGCGCTTCGGAAAAAATACGTACGGAGGCAAAACAAGGCAGACGCGCGGCATAAAAAAACGCCGAAAAACCGGCCGCATACCCGAAAGGGCGCAGAGAAATCCGCAACGGCAAAACAGAACGGATAAAGCGGCGGAAGGCCGCCCCCGCTTGAAGCCCCCGTCCTCATAAAACATTGCACAAAAAAACGGCGCCTGCGGATAACAGGCGCCGTTCGGCTCTTTTTTTATTCGCCTTTGAAAGGCAGAAGATCGGTAATCCTCGCGCGTTTGATGGCGGTGGCGAGCACTCTCTGGTGTTTCGCGCATACGCCCGTCATTCTTCTCGGCAGGATTTTACCGTTTTCGGAAACGTATTTCTTGAGCGTCGCAACGTCCTTATAATCGACGCTGTCGATCTTTCCCTGGCAGAAAGCGCAAACCTTCTTTCTGGGAACTCTCTTGATAACCTTTTTTACCGTAGTTTTATTTTCTTCCATGATTCCTTAAACTCCTTATGATTTAGAACGGCAGATCGTCGTCGTTATCCAGGGCTTCGAGCTGAGGGCGCTGTTTTTTCACCGCAACCACCTCTTCCGCGAAAGGCTCGCCTGCGGAAGCGCTCTTTGGCGTCAGGAATTCCACGTCGCTGGCGATAACTTCGGTAACCGTCCTCTTGATTCCGTCCTTATCTTCGTAAGAACGGTTCTGTAAATTTCCCATAACGGCAACTTTGTTGCCTTTTTTCAGATATCTGCCGCAGGTTTCGGCTCTGCCGCGCCACACCGTAACGTTGAAAAAGTCCGTTTCGCGCGTGCCGTCGCTGTTGGGAAAATCCCTCGTTACCGCCACGGAAAAGTGGCAGACCGCCACGCCGCTGGGCGTTTCGGAAAGTTCGGGATCCCTCGTCAGATTTCCTATCAGAATTACTTTATTCATGATTTACTCCCGTTTTACGCCTTTGTGATCAGTCTTCTCATGATCCCATCGGTTATGCCAACTACTCTCTTCAATTCGACGACAAAGTCTTTTCCGCTTTCGAACGTCATCACCACGTAGTAGCCTTCAGTCTTGTAATTGATGGGATACTGAAGTTTTTTCATGCCCCATCTGTCCGTCTTTTCGACGGTGCCGCCGTTGGCGGTTACAAGATCCTCGAACTTTTTGATAATGACTTCTCTGGCTTCTTCTTCCAGCTCCGGCGCCAAAATGTAAAGCATATCGTATTTCGTCATTTCTTTTACCTCCCGGTCTTATTCGGATTGCGTCCTGCCGCAATCAAGGTTTATTTATTTTATCAGAAATTTTTATCTTTGTCAACTCAATTCACGAAAGCGAGGGAATTTTCTCGGCTATTTCCACTATTTGAGATAACGTCATGCCCTTTACGTTTTCCGAGGGCGCGTTTCCCAAAAATCCTATCTCGAAAAGCTCCTGCAACGTGCAGTTTTTGATGTTTTCCGTAACGTTTTTCTGCAGGCTGTCGGCAAGCGAAACCACGGTTACGTCGGCGCTTTCCCTGTAAACCTGACTGCCCGCCGCGCCGCTCTTTTCAAACATCAGCAGCAGCCAGACGCCCGCCTCCTTGTCGACCTGGTAATACTGCCCTGCCGCAACGGCTGTCAAATCGGCGGGCGCGGCGCATTCGGTATAGACATATCCCGTCTGTTCGTCGCCCGTGCGCTTAAAATAACGGAAGTCCTTATACAAATCTTTATCGCCTTCTTTAATGTCGAATACGTCGACAAATCCCTTGATTTCGTAGAGGTCGCTGACCGTCAGCTCGTTCATCTTTTCGCCTATATTGCCTATGGTCGCTCCTTTTGCGAAAAGCGCGTCGAGAAGAGGATTGCTTTGCCCTTCGGGCAGAACGACGATATCTTTCAGTTCCAGCGTATTCACTTTGCCGCTCAGTTCGCCGATCTTGGTATCGGACAACGCTTTGAGAATGGCGGGCGTATCCGCGCCGTCCGTCTTTATCACGTCCCCCAAAGTAAGTTCCTGAACCTTTTTATCAAAATCGATATTCTGCAATTCGCCCACCGTAGTGCCGACGGGAATGATCTTGCTCGTGAGCGAGCCCTCCTCGATTTTGAGGCCGAGGTCGGAAATTGCGAGCGCGTTGATGGCCGCTTCGTAATCCATGTTCTTCAATTCTTCGACGGTATCGCTCGGCGAAATGATTTTGCTCATCAGCCCGTTATCCGCAATATTCAGCCCTAAATCGGCAACGGTCAGTTTGTTGATCTGCCCGTCGATATAACTTCCGTCCTGTATCTGCGCGATCGTAGTGTTTTTGTCCAGGATTTTTCCCGCAAGGGTGTTTTCGCCCAGATCGATTTGCAGATCGGCGAGCGTAAGCGTCTTGATCTCTTCGTCGAAATCCATGTTTTTCAGCTCGCCCACCGTACAGTTTTCGCCGACAAGCGCTTCGAGCGGCGACCCTGCGAGGTTGACGCCTAAATCACCCTCGAGGGTGAGGCCGTCCACGCGGGACATCATGTTGTCCGCAATGGAATTGAGCGTGTCGTCGCCGTGCACGATCTTAGCGACCAGCGGATCGCTGCCGATAAGATCGATGCCGAAATCGTCGTTCAGATCGTCGATGGTCATGCTGTCGATATCGCTGAGCGTGGAGGAAAGCGAGCCGACGGCGTCCGTAACGGGGATTTCCATAAGTCCCGCGCTCTTGAAGTAAAGGTCTTTTCCTTTCGCCGCGTCCACGAGAACGCCCTCCGCGTAGGCGTTTGCGTAACCGCCCTCCTCCGCGATATAATAAATATTTTCCGTCTTGTCCTTATAATAGAGATTTCCGACGGCGAAATTTTCATCCGTGATCTTGACGTAATTTTCCTTGGTGGTAAAAAGCGGCAGGTCGGGCAGGGTAAATCCCAGCGTGTCCGATATGGAATTGAGCGACGCGGTAACGCTGACCGCCGACATGAAATTCGCGCCCACCTGCGAAAACGTAAACGTTTTGAGCTTATCGATATCTATGGTAACGTACTGCTTTATGCTTTCATCCTCCGTGAGGTTTTTGAGCAGTCCGTCCAAAAAGGGCAGATATTCCGTATATTGCCCGATGGTGGTATCGGGCGCGGAAAGCTTTTGCACCGCCTCGATCAGCGTATAGTCGTTCAGACTCTCGCCCAGATATTCGTTCAGCGAGGGCACTTTTTCGGTGATGGTGCCTACCTTCGTCTTTGTAACGAGCAGATAACCCGCCCCCACCACTGCGCCCGCGCCTAAGATCATGCCGAGCAATATCACCAGTATATATTTGAAAATTTTCCCTAACATGCAGAAACCTTCCCGTATAATTTTATTTCTTTGATATGAAAAAATCACGTCCGCAAGGCGGATATGTTCATTTGTATTATACTACGCTCCCGCGTTTTTTGCAACAATATTCGCGTTATAACTCGCCGTCGTCCCAGTCGGGCGCGGGCGCTTCCCCCTCTATTTCCGCTACGTCTTTCAGTCTGCGCTCGATGGTGCGCGTCTTTTTGGAAGCGAGATCGATGGAATCCTGCGCCTCCTGCAGTTTTTTGCCCGTCTTTTCGAGCAGGAGGGAAAATTTGAGAAACTCGCTTTTGAACGCCGAAAGCAGCCGCCACAGCTCCCTGCTGCGCTTTTCGATGGTAACCGTTTTGAAACCGACCTGCAAACTGTTCAAAAGGGCGTAAAGATTGGTCGGCCCGCATACCATAATGCGCTTGCCGTGCAGATAAGCCGTGAGGTCGGCGTTTTTGACCGTTTCCGCGAAAAGCCCCTCCACGGGGAGATACATGATGGCGAAATCGGTGGTAACGGGCGGGCAGACGTACTTCGCGGCGATACTGTCCGCCTGCCGTTTCACGGCGGCGAAAAGCCCCTTTTCCGCGGCGCGGGCGTCCTCTTCGCTCGCCGCGCCCATAAGCCGCGCGTATTCCTCCACGGGAAATTTCGAATCAATGGGAAGGTAGGTTCTGTTGCCGTTTTTATCGGGCAGAACGACGGCGAAATCCACAAAGGAATCCACGGCGGCGTTCAGGCGGCAGTTCCGCACGAACTGCTCGGGCGCGAGCATGTCCGCAAGCAGATTTTCCAGCTGTATTTCGCCCCACGTCCCCCGTACTTTTACGTTTGTGAATATCTTTTTGATGTCGCTTACGCTGTCGGCGAGTTTGTTTACCTCCCCGATGCCCAGCGCCACCTTGTTGAGGTTGTCCGCAATGATGCGGTAAGAGCCTTCCAGTCGCTGTTCGAGCGTGGCGGAAAGCTTTTCGTCCACCGTATAGCGCATTTCCCTGAGCGATTTTTCGTTCTGCGCCGCAAGGTCGCGCACCGCGGCGGAAAGGTGTGCCGTCATATCGTCTATGCGCCTGTTCTGGGCGGAGAAAGCGCGGTCAATGCTGTTGATGAGCGCGGCGTTACGCACGTCGTTCAGCCTGTCGTCCTCCTTCGGGGCCGGCTTTTCCTTCCGAAAAAACAACGCGACAAGCAAAATCAGGTTTACGACGGAAAGAACGGCCGTCGCTACGATAAGTATATCCATCTTATTCCTCCGTTATAGCATTTTTTTCGCAGCGGAAAGCAGTTTTTCCCGATCGTTCAGCCTCCCGTCGAGCACGGCGCGGCGGAAAAGCGCCGCGAGCGTTTCGCCCACGGCTTTCCCCCGAAAGCCCATTGCCGCGAGGTCGCCGCCGCCGATTTTGAGTTCCTTTAACGCGAACGGCGCGCCCTCGCGCCTCATCTCCGCCTCGATCTCCCGCCATTTGCGCACGGTGGGAGCGACGGAAAGATCGTCCTTGCAGGCGGAATAATCGGCCTGTTTTACGAGCAGGAGCTTTTCGTACCAGCGGTAATTTTCGGCGATGAAGAGCCTCACCTTGCCCTCGCGCATTTTCAGATCGAGATCGGTCATATGCAGCCGCGTGAGCGTTACGGCCTCTTCGGCGGCCGCCTTGGGCGCTTTCAGCCGCGCGAGGATTTCTTCCGCGATGCGCCGCCCGTCCTCGGCGTGCGTTTTGAACGCGCCGAAATGCTCCATGGCGTAGGGCTTGCCCACGTCGTGCAGGAGCGCGGCGAGCCGCACGGACGGGTGCGCGTACAGTACAGTGCGGAGGGAGTGTTCCAGAACGTCGTGATCGTGGAAATCCGCGCGCTGGGCCATGCCGTCGCCCGCCGTCAGTTCGGGCAGAATTTTCCCCAGCACGCCGATCTCATGACAGAGTTTCAGCGCCGTATAATGCCCCCTTGTATCGGAAAAGGCGTATTTCGTATCGGCGGCGAGCATGCGCGTAAGTTCGGCGTATATGCGTTCGGGCGCGATATCCCCGATATTGTCCTTGAATTTTTTTGCGCCCGCGATGACTTCCCTCGTCGGTGCAAACCCGAGTTCGCCCGCAAAGCGGCACAGCCGCAAAAGTCTTAGCCCGTCCGAACAAAACACCTTTTCGGGCGGAGCAACCGTATCCAGCGTTTTGTTTTTTATATCCGCAACGCCGCCGAGCGGATCCGCATAGACGGCGTTTTTCAGATCGTAATAGACGGCGTTGCATTTAAAATCCCTGCGGACGGCGTCGGCGGCGATATCCTCCGTAAAATAGGTGCGCGCGGGCGTGTGTCCGCCCCCCTTTTCGTACTCCTCGCCGCGGAAAGCGGTGTGTTCGTAGTGCGTGCCCGCCCTGTCTTTGAACATCACGGTCCCCGTGCGGGGATAGACGGCGACGGGCGCGAAATCCCCGCCGAACGCCGCGAGCAGCTCGCTTTCGGTATTTGCGGAGGCGAGGTCGAAATCGCCGCTCAGCTCTCCGTCGATCAGATAGTTGCGCACGCATCCGCCCACGAGATATAAATTTTTGTTCAGGCGCCCCGCCAAAGCCCTGAGAGGCGCATTAATTTTGTCAATCATAAAATTATTATAGCATAAAAGTTGTAATTTTGCCGAAAATGTAGTAAACTTTATTCGTATAATTTTTTTCGGGACGGAACGCGGGCAAAAGCGCTGACTTGTCCTTATTTTTTGAAAGGAAAGTATGGAACTCGACATCATTTACAACCCCTACGCGGGCGGCGAAAAGAAAATGACGAAAAACCTCGCGCTCGTGGAGGCAAAGCTGAAAAAACTCGACGTCGTCTACAGGCTCCACAAAAGCGAATATCCGAGACACGCCATAGAGCTGACTAAAAAGGCGATAGAAGACGGAGCGAAAACCGTCGTCGCCATGGGCGGCGACGGTACGTTGAACGAGGTGGTCAACGGTCTTTGCAATTTCGAAAACATCACTTTCGGCCTGCTGCCCTGCGGCACGGGGAACGACTTTGCCGGGCATCTCGGCATTCCCGAGGACGTGGAGGCCGCGCTCGATATCGTTTTGCAGCGGGAAGCGAAATACATAGATTTTATCCAGATGCCGAACCTCCGCGCCATCAACGTGGTGGGCATGGGCATCGACGTGGAAGTGTTGAAACTCTATTCCAAACTCGAAAAAAAGACCAAGATCGGCTACACCAACTGTCTGCTGAGAACGCTTTTCACCTATAAATGCGTGCGTTTCACTTCGGAAACGAACGGCGTGAAAAGGGAACACAAGGCCTTTCTCGCCTGCGTAGCGAACGCGAGCATGATCGGCGGCGGCATGAAGATATCCCCCGCCTCCGACGTGGCGGACGGCAAACTCAATTTCGTTTTCGTAGACGAGATCAAGGGGTTGAAAATCCTGCCCGCGCTCATAAAATTCAAAAAGGGAAAGCTCCTCTCCCTGCCGCAGGCACATTCCGAACTCTGCGACAAAATTACCATCTCGAGCGACAAATATTCCACGCTCAACGTGGACGGAGAACTGTACGAAAATCAGCCGTTTTCGGCGGAGGTCGTGCACGAAACGCTGAAAATGCACAGGTGAACGCCATGCGGGAAATGCGGCGCAAAAGACAGGAACTCGGCAGAGAAGAATGTGAAAAGATCTTTGAAAACGGCAGTTTCGGCGTGCTTGCCCTCCTCAGCGCGGACGGCCCTTACGCGGTGCCCCTCAGCTACGTTTACGACGGCGGGAAATTTTATTTCCATTCCGCCCCCGAGGGCCGCAAAATAGAGGCGGTAAAGTTCTGCGACAGGGCGTCTTTCTGCGTGGTGGCGGCGGACGAAGTCCTGCCCGAAAAATATACGACGAAATATAAAAGCGCCGTTGCGTTCGGCAGAGTGCGCATTCTCGGCGACGAGGAGAAAAAAAAGGCCGCGGCGGTCAAGCTCGGCTTAAAATATTTTCCCGCAGGCGGATACGCGGGCGCGGCCGCGGAATACGCGAAGAGCGGCGCGCATTTGTGCGCGATAGAATTTTCCGTCGACTGCATGACGGGCAAACAGGGAAAGGAATTTTTAACTGAAAACTAAAAGCGCGGAAAACAGAAGTTTTCCGCGCTTTTAGTTTTTACGGTACGATCGGCGCGGCTGCCGCCAGGCCGACCGCTAAAATTACAAAAATGATTACAGACACGATCACCAGCGACACGTAAACGACGGCGCCCGTGAGCGCGCCTTTGCCGCAGGACGCGGCTTTTTTCGGCCATTCGTTCTGCCACACGAGATACAATATAAAACCCACCAAGGGAAAAAATAAACCGAGCGCGAAAAATCCCCCGTTCGGCGCGTCCGTTTCCGCCGTCTGCCGCGGCGGTTCCGCCACGCGCAGGCCGCATTTCGGGCAGATTTCCGCCTTATCGTCGATTTCGGCGCCGCAATATATGCAAAACATCGCCGTCTTCAATAATAGTACGGACCGTTCGCCGCAGCGCAGCCGGCCACGGACGCTATCAGAATGATATACAGGATCACAAACGCCACGTAAACGATTACGCCGATAAGCGCGCCCTTGCCGCAGGATTTCGCCTTCAAAGGATACTGATCTTTCCACACGAGGTACAAAATAAGACCGATAAGCGGAAAGAAAAATCCCAACACCGCAAAGCCGGCATTCGGTGCGTCGTACGTTGCGGGCGACGCACTCTGCGGGTTAACCCGCACGCCGCATTTCGGACAGATTTCGGCCCTATCGTCGATCTGGGCGCCGCAATTTCTACAGAACATAATATCTCCCTCCCAATTTAATTATATTATCATTATATATTCGTTAACACTTTTTGTCAATATGTTTTTTTTATTTCTTTTTTAAAAATATAAGGCGCGGAAATATCCGCGCCCTCATGCTTTTTACAGTCTTTTCGCGATCGCCTGCAGAAAAGCCTTGCTTTCCAGCTTTTTCGCCGTAACGCCCTCCTTTTTGAAAAGCGGTACGAGATCGCCCGTCATTTCGCCGCTCTCTATCGTGCCGAGCGTGGCCTTTTCCAGCCTTTCCGCAAATGCGGAAAGCTGTGCGTTTCCGTCAAGCTCGCCGCGCTTTTTCAAAGCGCCCGTCCAGGCGAAAATAGTGGCAACCGGGTTCGTGGAGGTTTCCTCCCCCTTGATATATTTGTAATAATGCCTCGTAACGGTGCCGTGCGCCGCTTCGTATTCGTAGATCCCGTCGGGCGAAACGAGCACGGAGGTCATCATCGCGAGCGAACCGTAAGCCGTGGCGACCATATCGCTCATTACGTCGCCGTCGTAGTTTTTGCACGCCCAAATCACGCCGCCTTCGGAACGCACGATGCGCGCTACAACGTCGTCGATCAGGGTATACATGTATTCTATGCCCGCTTCGGCGAACTTTTCCTTATATTCGTTTTCGTAAACCTCTGCGAAAATATCCTTGAAACGGTGGTCGTACACCTTGGAAATGGTGTCCTTTGTGGAAAACCACAGCGGCATTTTGGTGTCGAGCGCGTAGTTGAAACAGGCGCGCGCGAACGAATAAACGGACTTATCCGTGTTGTGCATGCCGAGCGCCACGCCGTCGCCTTTAAAATCGTGCACCGTCATGCGCGTTTCATTGCCCGCCTTATCGGTATAGACAAGCTCCACCCTGCCTTCGCCGACCTTCATGTCCACCGCCTTATAGATGTCGCCGTACGCATGACGCGCGATTACGATCGGTTTTTTCCAGGTGGGAATATAGGGAGTGATGCCGTCGAGCAGAATGGGCGCGCGGAACACCGTGCCGTCCAGAATGGCGCGGATGGTGCCGTTCGGGCTCTTCCACATGCTTTTTAAATTGTATTCCTCCACGCGCTGGGCGTTGGGGGTGATGGTGGCGCATTTGACCGCCACGCCGTATTTTTTCGTGGCCTCCGCGGAATCGAAAGTAACTTTATCGTCCGTTTCGTCGCGGTGTTTCAGCCCCAAATCGTAATATTCCGTTTTCAGATCGACGTAGGGGCAGATCAGAATTTCCTTGATCCACTGCCAAAGCACCCTCGTCATCTCGTCGCCGTCCATTTCCACGAGCGGCGTGGTCATCTTTATCTTTTCCATATCGGCCTCCGTTTTTCTTTTGTATTATTTTACTAAATCCGCCGCGAAATGTCAAAGCGTTTGCACGCCGCGCGGCAAATTTCCGCCTTTTCAGCGGGATTTGCCGCCCTTGCCGCCCGTCATTTTCAATATATTGCAATCGAACCGACGTATGAGCGTCTGGCGGCGGTTGAACCGTTCCAGCGCCTCGGCAATCAGTTCGTCGAGCATGCGCGAAAACTCCGCGAAAGTATCGCAGAAAAGGTAATACGCCATGGAGCCGGGCACGGAGTTGATCTCGTTCACGTACAGCGCGCCGCCGCTCAGCAGGTAATCGACGCGTATCACGCCCGAACAGTCCAGCCCCTCGTAGATGCGCGCGGTGAGCGCCTTGATCTTGTCGGAAAGTTTTTTCGAGATCGGCGCGGGAAACAGCCTTTCCCCCTTTATGTATTTATCCTCGAACGTGAGAAAGCGGTTTTCCGTGGCGGGCATTTCACATTCCGAAACGACGATCTTTCCCCCGGCACGGTAGGCTGCGGCGTTTATTTCCAGTTTCCCCGCGGCGAATTTTTCCACAAGCACCTTTTCGTCGAACTTTTTGGCCTTGTTTACGCTGCGTTCCAGTTCGGCGCGCGTTTCCGCCTTGTTCACCCCCACGGAAGAGCCCTGCCGCGCGGGCTTTACCATCACGGGGTAGCCGAGTTTTTCCTCCGCCTCGCCGAGGTCGGTATTTTCTTTTATTTCGAGAAAGGGCAGCGTCTTTATCCCCAGCCCTTTCAAAAACACTTTCGAGGCGATTTTGTCGAGCGCGACCGAAGAGGCGGCGAGCGGCGAACCGACCAGCGGCACCGCGCACATCTCGGCCACCGCCGCGAGACAGCCGTCCTCCCCGCGTTCGCCGTGCATGCAGTTTATGATACACGCGGCCTTGCAAACGGGTTTCAACCTGCCGCCCCTGCCGACTTTATATAAGGCGTTGTCGCCGCCGAGCATGGTAACCTTTGCGGGCAGGCGTTTTATATCGCCGTACCAGCCTACGTCGAACAGCTCTTCTCCGTAATACCACCCGCCGTCGCGGGCGACGTAAACGGGATACACGCCGTATTTTTCCTTGTCCAGACTGCCCGCGGTCATCACGCCCGTCAGCACGGAAATATCGTGCTCCGTACTCTGCCCGCCGAAGAATACCAAAATATTTTTCATAACAAAAAAACACCTCCGCTTATATTTGAGCTTTGGTGTTTCGCTTGTTTTTCCTTAAGAATACGTATCGGGAAGATCGTTTTCGAAGAGCACCACGTCCCCCGCCCGCATGATGCCGTTGAGCAGGGCGTTGCCCTTTTCCAGCGATTTCGCAAACATGATGTCTTCGTTGCCTCGTCCGCCCTCGTACCAGCCCTTTATGAGCATTTCGGCGTTGTGCTTGCCGATAACGATGAGTTTATCCGCGACTTCGGCGATCTCCCGCCCGAATTCGAAATTTTCGAGATTTTCTTCCTTGCCGAGCTCGACCAGGCCGGGCGTCAGCACGATCTTCCGCCCCTCGAAAGAGGAAAGCACTTCGAGCGCCGCCCGCGCGCCGTCGCGGTTGGAATTGTAAGAATCGTCTATGATCTTGATGTTGTGGTTGTTCGTTACCATTTCGAGGCGGTGTTCCACCGCTTTCAGGCGGTTGACGCCGTCCGCGATTTCCTTGGGCGACAGCCCGATCTTGTAAGCCACGGCCGCCGCCAGGCATATATTACTAATATTATGCTTTCCGAGCAGGGTTGTGTTACACCGCACGCCTTCTTCTCCCTCGATCTTCAACGTAAACGAGGTGCCGCCTTCGTCCAGCGAGATGCCTTCCGCGTGCGCCAGGCCGCCGTCCGCGCCGGCGAGAAACTTGTTGCATACGGCGTTGCCGTAGAGTTCCCTGCATATATCGTTGTCATAGCTGAAAAAGCCGAATGCCGTTTCCGGCAAATTTTCAAACAGTTCGAATTTTGTCTGTTTGATGTTTTCCTCGGTCTTGAAGGTTTCGAGATGCTGGTTGTTCACGCCCGTAAGCACGGCGTACTGCGGCTTGACGAGGCTGGCGAGATCGGATATGTCCCCCACGTGCCGCGCGCCCATTTCCGCGATGAAAATATCGTGCGTGCTGTCCAGCTTTTTAGCGGTGAGCGCGACGCCGAGCGGCGTGTTGTACGATTCCGGCGTGGCGAGCACGCGGTACTTTTGCGAAAGCAGGGTGGTGAGGATATTCTTCACGCCCGTTTTGCCGTAGCTGCCCGTGATGCCGATCTTCACGCAGTCGGAATTTTCCAAAATACGTTTCGTGCGGTTGATGTAGCGGCGGTTGTTTGCGTTTTCAAAGGGCGCGTTGACGAGCGCGGCCAGCATGAGCACGAGCGGCGCCAGAATGGGCGTAACGCACAGGACGGAATACATTAAAAGCGCGATGATCTCGTCTTTGATAAAATACGCGATAAGGTTCGCCAGCGTGATGACGCCGAACGTCATGGCGAAGATGAAAAAGGCGTACGTTACGCAAAGCCGCACCATGCGGCGGGTGATCTTGAGGTGGATTTTGGCGTTCACGTGCTGTTCGGTGTTGATGTAAATGACAACGAAGAGCACGTACGAAACGAACCCGACATAGCTTGCCGCAGTTTCCCCCACCACGGGAGAAAAGGTCATGGCGAGCACGCAGAAAAACAAAAACGCTAAAAGGCAGAGCAGAGAAAGCCTCGCGATATATTTGTTGTTCCTGCTTAAAAACCATTTGGAATATTCGCGCTTTTTATAGCCGCACTGCTGAAAGGCGAGCAAAAACTTCGCCGAAGAAAACAGTAGCAGCACGCTGTTGAGCAGGCAGATGGACAAATATACCAGCATTAATTTCCAGTTGTAAAGCGCGGCGAAATTTTCCGCTTCCATGATCGGCATGACGATTACTCCTTACTGCTGAGCAAAAATTCCCTCACGGGATAGTTGAACGCCGCCGCCTGCTCCGCAAAACAGAAATGCCCCGCGCGGGGGATCACGATCAGCCGGCTGCCGCGTATGTATTTATGATACCGTTTCGCCATGTAAAGCGGCGTTTCCCTGTCCTCCGCCCCGTAGACGAGAAGGACGGGATTTTCTACGAATGAGGCTGTGCCGTCGAGATGTTCGCCTACGATTTTGACAAAGCTTTTCCGCATCACGTCGTTTAACGCGCGGTAATCGGCGGAATAGTATTTTTCGAGCTTTTCTTTCGGGAAAAATCTTTTCGCCGTTAAAAACCGCAGCCTTTTCAGACGGTACGAAATCGAACGCCTGGGTTTCAGTCCCGCCGCGCCCGTAAGCACCAGCGAGGAAAACAGCTCCTTATCCTCCGCGGCGGCCTTCACCGCGATGCGCGCGCCGAAGGAATGCGCCACCACGTGCGGTTTTACGATGCGGTTTTTATCCATATATTCCTTCACGAACGCCACGTAATCGGAAAGCGCGTAAGGGTAGGGCATATACGTGTTCTTTCCGAATCCCGGCAGATCGAAAGAAAAACAATCGAAATACCTTGAAAAAAATTTTTCCTGCGCGGCGAACGCCCTGCGGTCCGACAGGTAACCGTGCAGAAACAACAGCTGTTTTCTCTCCATATCTCACCTCCGAACGATATTTTTCTTCGGTGAGGGAGTATCAGAACTCCTTGAGCATGACGTCGGCGTTTTCGCCGTCGCCGTAATATTTTTTACGCTGCGATATTTTTTCGAAGCCGTATTTTTTATAGAGCGATACGGCGGGAAGGTTGCTTTCGCGCACCTCTAAAAAGAGCTTTTTCAGCTCCCGCGCGGCACATTCCGCCATGAGCGCGTCCATCAGCGCGCCGCCGAGCCCCTGCCGCCGCCGTTCTTTTGCCACGAGCACGATCTCGAGGTCGGCCTCGTCCAGATTGAACCCTATGGCAGCCATGCCCGCGATCTCGCCGTTTTCCTCGGCGAGCAGTCCGAAAAAACGGTCGCTCAGAAAGGATTGGGCGAGCATGTTGTAATTCCACCTGTCGGGAAACCCCGCCTCCAACTGAAATTTTTCGAGCGGAGCGATGTCCGTATATTTCCAGCGCCTGATGTTCATCGTCCCTCTTCCGCCTGCGATCTTCTGATGTAGAGCGGCGTGAGCGCGCCCTCGTCGAAGGTGATTTCGCCAGCCTTCGCCCCGACGGCGGCTTTCAGCCCCGCGGCCGTATCGCACGCGAATTTCCTGTGCGGCACGTCGTCCGCCGAAGCCGCGGGATAAAGCGAACAGAGCCGCCCGTATTCTTCGCTTCCGACGAACCGCGCCTCTCCCGCAGGCTTTTTGTCCCTGTATTCCTGCACGTAGTAGGAGCCGTGCCCGGCGTCTATTACGCAGAGCACGTTTTTTTCTTTAACATCGTATGCCAGCGCGTCGAAAGATGTTATTCTCAGGTAAGGTTTATTCACGGCGAACGCGAAAGCGCGCACGGTGGAAACGCCGATGCGCACCCCCGTGAACGATCCCGCGCCGACCACGCAGGCGAAAAAATCCATGTCCGCAAGGCGCGCGCCCGCGCTTTCCAGAAGATCTTTTACGCGCGGCACGAGTTCTGCGGAATGTTTCACGCCGCAGTCGGGGTCGATATAAGAATAGTCTTTTCCGCCGAAACGGAGCAGCACGGTGAGCTGCTTTCCGCTCGTGTCTATCCCGAGGTAATTCATTCCGCGGCGATCTCCCTTTCGTTTTCTCCGAGTTTTGTTATCTTTATCTTTTTACAGCCCGCGGGCAGTACGTCCGCGATATTTTCAAACCACTCTATCACGCAGATGTTGTCGCCGCCGAAGTAATCGGCAAGCCCCAGCGCGAGCGCGTCCTCTCCCGAAGAGAGGCGGTAGCAATCGTAATGATACAGCCTGTCCCCGTAGACGTTCAGATAGGCGTACGTCGGGGAAACGACCTCGTCCCCGATGCCGAGTCCGCGCGCAAGCCCGCGCGTGAAAGCGGTCTTTCCTGCGCCCAGTTCGCCTTCGAGCAGGATCACGTCCCCGTTTTTCAGCGTTTTCGCGTAGCGTTCGGCAAAGGCCTCCGTCGCGGCCTCGCCGTACGATATAAATATTTCCATGTCTATATTATAGGGCAAACGCCGCTTTTTGTAAAGGCATTTCGCCGCATTGCCGTCATTCTTTGCGCCGCACCTCTTTCCCCGCAAAGCCGCCGCGGGCGGAAAAGCGCCGGACTTTACGGCGAACGAAAATCTACTCTTTCCCCGCGCCGCCGCGGTCCTCGCCGCCGTGTTTTCCCGCCGCTTTGAAAAGGTGGGACACGTGCTTGTATAAAAGCACCGTGATCACCGAGTTCGCCGCCCCCTTGATGAGGTTGAAATATATGATGAACGGCCACAGCTGCAAAAACATGCTTTCGGCAGTTTCGCCCGCGTACAGCGGGAAATTGATGTAACGGTTAGTCAAAAGGGCTACCGCCGTCTGCAAAACGACGCCGCAGACGAGATAGAAGATCACCCATGGCAGGCCTTTTTTGAAACGGTACATCACCGCGGGCACGATGATGAAAGAGATCGTCATAAATACGTTGGCGATCTCCCCCACGCCCCCGGTGCTCGATTTCGTGAGCGCGCAGAGCGCTTCCTTCACCACGCAAATGGCCGCGCCCGAAACGGGGCCGAACATAAAGGAGCCGAGCAGGGTGAACACCGCGGAAAAATCGAGCTTCAAAAAGGGAGCCGCGGGAAAGACGGGAAATTCCAGAAAGGAAACGAGATAGGCCAGCGCCGCGAAAATCGCGCTGCCCGCAAGCACTTTGGTCATAGAATAAGCGCGCATGCAAAAAACCTCCGCAAAATAAAAAATTCCGAAAAATTCAAACTCTTCGGAAACTTTTACGCGCGGAAAAACGCGGCATCACTTCTTTTCTCATCCGGACTATACCGTCGGTCGGGGAATTTCGCCCCGTCGGCGCAGAAAACTGCGTTCATAGACTATCACTATCGGAAAGGAATTTCACCTTACCCCAAAGAATATTGAATTTTTTCTTTATATTACCACCGCCGCGGAAGAATGTAAAGCGATTATTACAAAATTTTTCAAAAAGGGCGTTTCTTCGCCCTTTTTTTTCGCGCAAAAAGCGCTATACTGAAAAAAAAAACGAACGGAGAAACTCATGCTTAACAATCTGCTTTCCACTTTTTTAGGCGGTTTTTTATATACCCTTATGTTTTTTGTCATTTCTTTCGTAACGGTGCTTTTTTTCAGGCTGTGCGCATATTATTTCAAAACGAATGCGCCCAAGCGCCCCGAAAAAAAAGAGGCGGAACCCAAAGCCGAACCCGAACCCGTGCGGGAAAAGGCCGCCCCGCCCCGCCCGCGCCGCAAAGTACATACCATTGAAATCCGCCCCGACGAGATCAACCGCATATACGTTGCGGACAAGAAAAACGTCGGATAAAAACGTTCATACGCAACTCACATACAATCTCACCCTAAGCGAAGGGGCGCGGCAGATCTGCCGCGCCCCTTCGTTTTTCAGTCGATCTTTTCCACGTTGTCGCCGCTGTCCCAAAGCCGTTCGAGATGATAAAACAGTCGGCTTTCGTCGTTGAAGATGTGCACGACGACGTCGCCGTAATCGAGCACCGCCCAGCGGCCTTCGCGCACGCCCTCGCGCCGCGTCGGTCCGAGCCCCTCCTTGTCGAGCTCCTCCTCCACGTTTTCCGCAAGGCTTCTGACGTGCGTCATGCTGCGCCCCGTCGCTATGACGTAATAGTCCGCGACGATGGTCTTGTCCGCCACGTCGATCTTCAAAATGTCCGTCGCCTTTTTTGCGGAGAGGACGCCGCATACTTTCAAAGCAAGTTCTTTCGCTTCCATTTATTTCTCCTTTACGTAATATTCGTAAGCTTCTTCGGTGTATTTATAGGGCTTTTTGCCCTCTTTCAGCAGATGTTCGTAAGTCGTGCGCACACATTCGGCAAAACAGCGCTCGAAGTCCGTGTCGTACAGGCGCCGCAGTTCCTCCACGCCGGCAAAACAGCGGTCTTCCTCCACCATGTCCGCCGTGAACACGAGCTTTTCCAGCGGGCTCATTCCCGCCCGCGCCGTCGTGTGATAACGGACGGCGTCCAAAATTTCCCCGTCCTTTACGCCGAAAACATTTTCCAGCATATACGCGCCCAAAAACGCATGCGCTACGGGCGCGGGGACGTCCTCCGCCACCGCTCCTGGATACAGCGCTTTATCCGCGTATTTGGCTATGTCGTGCAAAACGCAGGCGTCGAACGCCTTGTCGCGGTCTATCCCCAGCGTTTTCGCCTTGTCCAACGCGCAGGCGGCCACGTTCGCCGTATGTCTGAAACGCCTTTTGTCGAGCACGGACTTCACCAGCTCTACCGCGGGAGTCGGCGGATAAAGTCCGCGTTTTTCCATATACGCCCCCACATTTTCGGGAACGAATCCGGAAACGTCCAGCCCGAACATGGCGTATATGCGTATCTTTGTGGAGGAAACGCGCCTGCCCGTATAGGCGAGCTCCGTAAAGCCTTTGCCGAAACGGCTTTTAAAATATTTCCGCTCCGCCTCCACGTCCGCATAGTACCCGTCCCGCCTGAACACCGCGAGATCGGCCGCGGCGAGAATCCGTTCGGGATAGCGCCAGGTCTTGAAATCGACCAGCATATCCCCGCCGACGATAAAATAAAGCTTGCTTTCGGGATATTTTTCCTTCAGATGTTCCAGCGTTTTATAGGTATAGCTGGTGCCGCCCCGCTCGATTTCGTAACCGCACACGTCCGCGCGCCGCCCCGCAAAGGCGAGCCTGCACATTTCCAGCCTGTCCGCCGCGGGCGCGCACTCGCTGTGCACCTTATGCGGCGGCACGAAAGTGGGCATCACGATCAGCCTGTCGAGCGCAAGCTCCCGCATCACGCCGTCCGCCATCGATATATGTTCTCTGTGCACGGGGTCGAAAGTCCCGCCCAGCACGCCAATCCTTTCCATGATTTTATTTTAGCAGAACCCTCCCGATTTTTCAAGCCTTTGCGTTTAACTTTTGCCGGAAACGGCAATAACTAAAACAAAAAAACATATTTTCGGAGAAATTTATGAAACGCATGATGTTTTCGGTGATCTTCGATTCCGTTTTCGCGGGGTTCGCCGCATTTTTGATTTTATTCGTCATATTCGCCGGCCTGATGCCCAAAGCCGCGGCGGTATTTATCGCGCTGGCTCTGGCGCTCGGCACATGCTCGCTCTGCTTTTACTTTTTATACGGCAGACGGGGCAAAGGCGCGTCGAGCGCCGCCGCAATGCGGGAAAAGGAAAATCTGTTTTTCTACCTCGGACTGCAAAAGGACAATAAAAAGCTCTTCCTCGCCATGCTGAGCGCATTGGGAAAGACGGCCGCGATCGGCAAAAAAGGCATTTACGTGCGCGAAAACGACGCATACGTATATCCTCTGTTCTCTTTCGACGGCGTAAAGAAGGACGACGTAGCCAAAGCCTACGTTATGAGCGGCGGTAAAAAAGCGCTCCTGCTCGCCCCGGCCTATTCCGCCGAAGTGGCTCTGTTCGCCCGTACTTTCGGGGATAAGATAAAGCTGATCGGCGGCGAGGAAGTCTACGCCCTTTTCAAAAAGGCGGACATGCTCCCGCACGCTGCCCTGCCTGAAAACACGCTTTCCAAAAAGGAAAAGCTGTACGCGGTGTTCCGCACGGTGTTTACCCGCCGCCGCGCCCCCAAATACTTTTTATTCGGGCTGACCTTTCTGCTCTTTTCCTTTCTCGTGCCCTACAAACTGTATTATATCCTCTTCGGAACGCTTTTAACGGTCTTTTCCGTGATATGCCTGTTCTTCGCCGTTCCGTCGGGGAACACGGAAGCCAATCCGCTTTCCGAGTGAGAACGGACCGCCCTGCGTTCGGCAGGGCGGTCTTTCAGTATTCGATATGCCTGATATCGCGTTTCGATCTTCTGTACAATATGACTTTTTTCCCGATGGCGGCCACGAATTCCGCGCCTAAAGCCGCGGCGAGTTCTTCGCCCGTTTCCCGCGCGCTCTTTTCGCTGTTTTCAAGAACGCTCACCTTGATGAGTTCGCGCGCGTCCAGCGCGTCCGAAAAGGACTTTATCATGTTTTCGCTCACGCCGTTTTTCCCTACCTGACCGATCGGCTCCGCCGCCGAGGCGAGGCTCCTTAAATTGCTTCTTTCCTTGCTCGTCATGTCCTTACTCCATAAATTCGAATTCCGTGCCGCCGATCACGATGGTGGCGCCGTTTTCCGCGCCCATTTCGCGCAGCTTTTTGAAAATGCCCCTGTCTTTGAGCACCTTATGCATATACGCCATGGAATTTGCGTCCGTCAGAACGACGTTGCGCGCCAGCACGTCCACAAGCGTACCCGTAACGACGAACGCGCCGTCTTCGTCCCTGTATATCTCGTATTCCAGCCTTTCGGGCTTGGCGTATTCGAACGGCTCGAACTCCAGCGGCTGCACGGGCGGGAGCTTGTCGAGCGCCTTTTTCACTTCCGCTTTCAGCGCGTCCACGCCCTCGCCGCTCACGGCGGATATGTTTACCGTCTTATATTTTCTGCCGATCTTTTCCTTGAATTTCTTTATCTTTTCTTCCGCGCCGAAAATATCGCATTTGTTGAGCGCGACGATCTGTTTCAGCTTTGCCAGCGCGGGCGAATAATTTTTGAGTTCGGCGTTGATCGCCAGAAAATCCTCGTAGGGATCCCGGCCTTCCACGCCCGAAACGTCCACCACGTGCACGAGCATGCGCGTGCGCTCGATATGGCGGAGAAACTCGATTCCCAGCCCCGCGCCGTCCGCCGCGCCCTCTATCAGCCCGGGAATATCCGCCACGACGAATTTTTCGCCGTAACACTCGCACACCCCGAGATTGGGAGAAAGCGTGGTGAAGTGATAATTGGCGATCTTCGGCCGCGCCTTGGTCATTTTGGAAAGCAGCGTGGACTTGCCCACGTTGGGAAAGCCCACCAGCCCGACGTCCGCAATGGTTTTCAGTTCCAAAATCACTTTGCGCGGCTGCGTCTTTTCGCCCGTCTGGGAAAAATGCGGCGCATGGCGCCGGCTGGTAACGAAACGCGCGTTGCCCTTGCCCCCGCCGCCGCCGACGAGCACGGTCTTTTTCTGCCCGTCCTCAAAAATATCCGCAATGACGTTTCCGCTCTCTTCGTCCTTTATCACCGTGCCGAGGGGCACTTTGAGAAAAAGAGTTTTGCCGTCCTTGCCGAAACAGTTTTTCGGGCCGCCCCGCTCGCCGTTTTCCGCGGCAAACTTGTTTTTGTAATAATAATCGGCCAGGCTGTTCACATGGCGGTCGCCGACGAACGTTACGTCGCCGCCCCTGCCGCCGTCGCCGCCGTCGGGCCCGCCGTTCACCACGCCCTTGAAATGAAGAAACGAGGTGATGCCGTCGCCGCCGTCGCCGGCCTTGATCGTCAATAATACTCTGTCGATAAACATAATCTATTTCCTGTTCTTGATGTTCTTTTCGCAAAGCGCCTCTATGGGGCACGCGCCGCAAAGAGGCCTGCCCGCCTTGCATACCTGCCTGCCGAGGTAGATGAGATAGTGGTGCGCCTTGCGCCACATGCTCTTTTCTATATTATCCATCAGCTGTTTTTCCGTTTTCGTAACGTTGGCCGCGTCCGCAAGGCCGATGCGGTTGCTCACGCGGAACACGTGCGTGTCCACGGCGATGGCGTCCCCGCCGAACGCCACGGAGTACACGACGTTCGCCGTCTTTACGCCCACCCCCGCGAGCGACTGCAAATCCTTTAAATTATCGGGCACCTTGCCGCCGAAGCGCGTAAGGATATCCCGCGAGGCCGAAAGAATGTGCGCCGCCTTGGTCTTGTACAGCCCGCAGGAAAAGATCTTTTCCTCCAGCTCTTCCTGCGAAAGGGCGAGCATTTTTTCGGGCGTATCGTAATCTTTATAAAGCTCCGCGGTTACTTTGTTCACGCGCTCGTCCGTGCACTGCGCGGAGAGCATGACCGCCACGAGCAGTTCGTACGGCGTGCCGTAATGCAGCGCGGGCTTGTCCGAAAAATTCTGCGATAAAATTGCGACGATTTTTTTGGCTTTTTCTTTGCTGACCATATTTTTTGCTCCTTTCGGGCTTGGAAAGCCGCCTTTCAGCGTTTTTCACGATCATTTTACCATAAATCGCCGCAATTTACAATCTTTTTTCGCTTGAATTACACGCTTTTCACGGTCTTGCCGTTGCTGAGCAGGATAAAAAATCCCGCGAACGAATCGAACGACAGCCCTGCGACCAACCGCTTTGCGATGGGAAAATAGCGCTTGTTTACCTTTACGCTCAGCCCGCAGCCGACATAGGCCTGCTTTGGCGTGTTGACGATTTCCGAAGGGATCCCCCTCTTCCTCAGTTCCTCTGCAAATTTGATCGTATGCGTGCGCGAGCGGAAAGCGATGATGACGTAATCCATAAGTCCTTCTCCTTTTGTTTCGGCATAACTTATACCGCCGCATAATACATTATATTGCAGAGAAAAACTCTATGTGAGAAAAAAGAAGAGGAAAAAGCATGATTTATTTCGACAACGCCGCCACGGGCGGCTTCAAGGCCTCCGCGGTGCTCGACGCCGCCGTAACCACTTTAAAATATCTGAACGCCAACCCCGGCAGGAGCGGACACCGCCTGGCGCTTGCGGGCGCAAAGACCGTGATCGGCGCGCGCATGGCGGTGCAGGAGCTGTTCAACGCCGAGGACGCCGACCGCGTAATCTTCACTAAAAACACCACGGAAGCGCTCAATCTGGCGCTTATCGGCACCGCGGAGGAGGACGGACATATCGTAACCACGGTATACGAGCACAACTCAGTGCTCCGCACGCTCACGCATTTAAAGGAGCGTTTCCGCATCGGCTACACCGTAACCGACGGAACGCCGGAGGCGATCGCCGCCGCAATGAAAAAAAACACCTATCTCGTCGCGGTAAATCACGTTTCCAACGTAACGGGCAGAGAGGCCGACGCCGCCGCCATAGGAAAGATCGCGCGGGAAAAGGGCGCCCTCTTTCTGCTCGACGCCGCGCAGAGCGCCGGGCATACCGATATCGACATGCAGAAATACGGCGCCGACCTTTTGTGCGCCGCGGGGCATAAGGGCATAGGCGGCATTATGGGGAGCGGCGTGCTCGTTTTCAACAAAAAGACCGAAGTCCGCCCCGTGCTGTTCGGCGGAACGGGCACGGAATCCTTCAACACCTCCCAGCCGAAATTCTATCCCGAACGGCTGGAAAGCGGCACGCTGAACCTGCCCGCGATCGCCGCGCTCGGCGAGGCCGCCGCGTACATAAAGCCCAACATACGCATTTTCGGAGAAACGCTGACCACGCTGACGGAGGCGCTCGTTTCCGCGCTGGAAACCATACGCGGCGTACGCCTTTATTCACGACCAAACCGCTACGGCATCGTTTCCTTTGCGCTCGACGCCGCGCCGAGCGCGGCCGTGGCGGATGTGCTTTCTTCGGAATACGACATCGCCGTACGCGGCGGTCTGCATTGCGCGCCCCTTGCGCACAAGGCGCTGGGCACGGCGGAAAACGGGCTCGTCCGCGCGAGCTTCGCTCCCCAGAATACGCTGAAAGAGGTTGCGGTTTTCGTAAAGGCAGTTTCGCGCATCGCCAATAACGGCCTATACTGAAAAAGCCCCTTGCGGGGCGGATTCAGATATTTTTGAGCTGGGAAACGACCTTTTTTAAGTAAGCGCGCTTTTTATCGTCGAGCATGGGCGAGAGCATGGCGGCGAAACGGTCAATGTCCTCGTTGCTGAGCGTGCCGTTCCTCTTGCCCTTTTCCGCCTCCTTGACGATGGCGCGCATGAGGTCGGCCTCCGAAGCGCCGTTGTATTTGCCCGCCAGCGAGCTGATCATATCCGCAAGGCTGCCGTTTTCCCCGCCTTTGCCGCTGTTGCCGCCGCCGTTGACGTAACTGTTGAAATCCTGCATTTTTCTTCCTCCTTTTCGAGCCGCAGATAAAACGCACTCAACTTATATTTATGCGAAACATATAATATATTGCTACTCCCGTCCGTTTCGGAGGAAAAAATATGGACATCTTGCAATACATACTGCAAAATTTTTCGCAGAACGAAAATTTCAAAAAATTCGCGCCCGTGATCGAACTTGCCGTAAAAAACAATTTCGATCTAAAAAAAATGCTGAACGGTCTGGACGTAAATACCCTGCTTCCCCTTTTATCCGCGCTTTTCGCCGCGCCCGCCGCGGCGGGCGCAAAGACCGCAGCCGTCAGAGCCGAAACGCCGCTCGCGCCCGTTTCATCCGTGGCGGACAGGGACATATCCTATTGCCTCAACCGCTATTTTTCGTCGGGAGCGAACTGAAAATTTTATAGACAAAACGGATTTTTCGTGCTACAATAGCGATATGAACGGCATCACCTTCGCGGGAAAACAATTAAAGACTTTCAACGTGCTCGAACACGCGCACGAGGACTGGGAGCTGATCTGCTGCACGGGGGGCGGCGGCGAAATCCTCTGGCAGGGCGAAACCCTGCCCTACGCGGAAGGCGAAGTGCTGGTCATTCCGCCGCGCCTGCTCCATTGCAATTACAGCGACAAGGGCTTTACGAACATACACGTGCGCATGGAAAGGGACTGCACGCTGGCGGTAAACGGAGTGATCAAGATCGCGGACGACGCCGAACGGCATATCAGGACCTGTTTCGAGGCGGCGTTTTATCACTTCAACGGCGAAAAGGACAAGCGTTCCCTGCTTCTTTCGGCTTACGGCAACCTCATAGCGAGCTACGTCGCTGCTTTCCGCGGGCGGAGCGAACTTTCCCCCGTAACCGAAAAGATCAAGGGCGATATCTTGAAAAACTTCCCCTCCGCGGAATATCGGCTGGACGTATTTCTGCGTTCCCTTTCCTTCAACTACGACTATCTGCGCAAACTTTTCAAACGGGAAACGGGCGTAACGCCCCACGAATATCTGACCGCCATGCGCATGCAGACGGCCGAAAAACTGCTTTCGGGCGACAATTTGTACAACGTTTCCGAAGTGGCGGAGATGTGCGGCTATTGCGAACCGCTCTATTTTTCCCGCGTGTTCAAAAAGACGTACGGCGTTTCCCCGTTGTCTTACGCGAAGGGCCGCCGCCGCAAAAATTAAACGAAAACGCAGCGCGGCGCGCTGCGTTTTTTTCTTCGTTTCGTTTATCTCTGCACTCTGCCCGAACCGTCGCCCGACATCAGCGTTTCCACCTCCGCGGCGCTCACCAGATTGACGTCGCCCTCGACGGTGTGTTTGAGCGCAGAGGCCGCCGCCGCGAATTCCAGCGCCTTTTTATGATCGCCGTACACGAGCAGGCCGTGGATCAGTCCGGCGGAAAACGAATCGCCGCCGCCCACCCTGTCCACGATGCGGATATCGTAGCGGCGGGAACGGTAAAATTCCCTGCCGTCGTAGACGAGCGCGCTCCAGCCGTTGTCGCTGGCGGAGTAAGATTCCCGCAGACTGGTCGCGATACAGCTGAACCCGAATTTTTCCTTCATGCCGCGAAATACCTTTTCATAACCCGAAATATCCAGCGCGCCCGTTTTCACGTCCGTTCCCTCGGGCTTGAACCCGAGGCACTTTTCGGCGTCCTCTTCGTTGCCGATGCATACGTCCACGTACCGCATGAGATCGCTCATGCAGGCCTGCGCTTCCGCGGGGGTCCACAGTTTTTTGCGGTAATTGAGATCTACCGACACCCTGACGCCTTTCGCCTTTGCCGCTTCGAGCGCGGCTTTCAGCACGGCCTGCGCCTTTTTGCCGAGCGCGGGCGTGATGCCCGTAAAGTGGAACCAATCGGCGTTGTCGAAAATCTTGTCGAAATCGAAATCGGAAACGTCCGCCTCCGCGATCGCGGAATGCGCGCGGTCGTAGATCACCTTGGACGGCCGCATAGACGCCCCCGTTTCCAGAAAATATATGCCTATCCTGTCGCCGCCGCGCGCGATATATTCGGTATGCACGCCGAATTCGCGCAGGCTGTTGACCGCGCTCTGCCCGATCTCGTGCGCGGGCAGTTTGCTTACGAAATACGCTTCGTGTCCGTAGTTTGCGAGCGATACCGCCACGTTTGCTTCTCCGCCGCCGTAACACACGTCGAAACTGCCGCTCTGCACGAATCTCTTATGACCGTTTGCGGAAAGGCGGAGCATGATCTCGCCCATCGTAACTATTTTTGCCATGACGTCCCTCCTTATTTCTGCACGAGATGTACGGCGAAACCGCACGCCTCGCCTTTC
>ERZ506969.100-NODE-100-length-35903-cov-6.26484_pt1 | contig 35903 bp, 31 predicted proteins | sample MGYA00512891_ERZ506969 | MGnify/ENA metagenome assembly ERZ506969
CGTCGCCCCAGCCCGCTTTTTTCGTCGGGGGCGCTTCTTCGTGCGTTTCGGGCGCGATCACGCTGAACGTTACGCGATCTTCCCCGAAGATCACCGTAACCGCGTTAACTCCGCCGACAAGCGTTTCCGCACCGATGGTGAGCACGCCGTTTTGCACCTCGTAACCCGACACGGCCGCGCCGTTAACCTCCACGCCCGTAACCTCCGACGAACCGATATTGACGTGCACGTCGGAAAGAATGTCGAGCGTTACGTCCCCGACAGCGGGCAGAGAGCTTTTCACGTTTATCACAAATTCGTCCGTGCCGCTCTCCGATACCGCGACGAACGCATGACGGCCCTCCCGCAGGGTGTTCAGATACGCCGCGGAAAGCACCAGCTCGTTGCCGTTCTGCCGATAAAATTCCCTGCTCACCAACGTGTTCCCCAGGGTAAAGTCGAACAATTCCTCCACATAGCTGTCGGACGAAAGATAAAGCGTTACGTCCCCGCCGCCGAACTCGTAGTCCCCGCTGTGCGCGGCGAAGTATTTCACCGAACGGAACAAAGCCCTGCCGTTAAACACGTTGAGACCGAGCAAACCGCTTTCCGGGGCGTTTTCGTCCGTAAAAGAGCCCGCGAGCGAACCGTTGAAGTAATAGGTGAACGTATTGCCCTCCGCCTTGACGCGGAGCGTTACCTCGTCGAACACGCCGACGGATTTTTCAATGAAAGACCTTTCCGCAGACCACACTTTCACGATGCCCTGTTTGCGGTCGTAATTCGCGGCGTAATAAAAATCCATGTTTTCGTCCGCGCGGAAAATGAGCGCCGCAGCTTCCGCGCCCGCCACCGAAACGGTGGTTTCCAGCGTGAAATCTCCCGCCGTTTCCTCCGCGAGGATAAAGCCGTCGCCCGTCATCTCGCCGCTGATGCCCTCCGCCTGCGAATGCCAGCCGCCCGCCGTTATCCCCTCTTTTTTGAAAGTGAGATTGCTCGCCGAAGCGTCGCCCTGAAGCACGCTGACCTCCAGCGTCTTGCGGTCGAGCGCCTCTCCGTCGGCGCCCAGCAGGGTTACGGTTATTTCCGTCTGTCCGCTGCCGACCGCGGTGAGTTTCGCGCCGTTTTCGGTAGGTTCGACGGCAACGATCCCCTCGTCCGCGGCAGACCACTGCAAAGTTCCCTCGCCGCTCACGTAGGCGGAAATTTCCGTTTCGTCGGTAATGAGCGTATCGAGCTCCGCGCTTTCCGCCGACAGCGTGAGTTTGGCCTCTCCCGACTCCTCTCTGTAAACAGAAGCCGTTTCCTCGATCGCAACGTTCACTTCCGCCGTGCCGCCCTCCACGAAAAATTCCATGCCGTCCGAATAGTATCCCGCGTAGGTGTTCGCGTAAAAGGCCTGCGTAAAGTCTTCGCAAAACATTTCAAGGCTGCCGCGATCGAGCAGAATGGTAAAGTCGTAGACGCCGTCCGCGCGCACGAAATCGTGTATGCCCGTGGCGTAAAGACCGGAATAATTCGCGATGACGGTATTGCCCGAAGAGGTATGCCGCCTGTCGAGGTAATACCCGTTTTCCTTGTCGAAACCGACTTCGGTGTATTCGTCCTCGCCGATAAAGACGCGGAACCCGAATTTATCGGCTTCGGTCTTTACCTCCGCGGTGATCCTGAGCGTATTGCCCGAAACGCCCGCAAGGATATTCTCCCCTTCTTTCACCGTTGTTCCTTCCGCGCGGAAGATCTCTTCGGAAATGCTGTCCGCGGAGATCGGCGTCTGGCGCAGAAGGTAAGTGCCGCCGACGTTTTTCAGCGAATATTCCACGGGGAACGTGAAACCGCAGTTCCAGATCGAACGGTTGTTCGCCTGCGCGCCCGTATCGGGGCCGACCGCCTGTTCGCCGAACACCCACTCGTGTCCGTCCATGGGCGGCTGATACCCCGGCTGGCCCGCGAACCAGCTGACGCCCACGACCCTGCCGTTATACGCGCTGTTTTCGCTGTCGATATAAAAGGTCTGCGTGGCATACGAGCCGTTCGCGTTGTCGAGGTCGAACACCTTTACGTCGGCAGCCTCGGTCGCGGGATCGGTCAGTTCCACGCCGAACTGATCCACAAATTTGATTTTGCCGTTTTCATAGGAGAGATCGCCCACGATATAGGCGATGCCGCTGACGTTGATCACCCATTTTTCACCGCCGTCCGCGGGCAGTTTATATACGTCGGGACATTCCGCGTAAACGGGCGTCTGCGAACTGAGCGTCCAGTTCACGAGATCGGTGGAAACGTAAAAACGGAAACGGCCTCCGCCCACGATTATGCCCCACACGCCCTCTTCCACTTCAAAGACTTTCGGATCGCGAAAAGTGATGCCGTTTTCCACCGTGGCGCCGTCTATAATGCATTTGTGTTTGATGAAGGAAATGCCGCCGTCCAGGCTGTACGCCATCCATTGATCCTGATCGGGTCCTCCGTCCGCCGTGTAGTAGATGAGAATATTAGCGGAACCGTCGTATTCGGGACTTTCAAGACTGTCGAACAGTCCGCTGACGTTATCCTTATCGATAATGGCCGAACCCGACCACATGAAACTGCCGTCGGTCGGCAGCAGGGCGATCGGCAGGTTTTCCCAATGCAGCAGATCTCTGGAACGGGCGTGCCCCCAATACATGTCGCCCCATGTCTTCTGAAAGGGCTGCGTCTGAAAATACAGATGATAGTATTCGCCGTCGAACACCAGTCCGTTGGGGTCGTTGTTCCACCCGCTGAACTGCGAATAGTGGTACTGGTTTCTGTAAAGTTCGGTGTAATGCGTGAAGTCACCCTCGCCGTAATATATCTCGCCGAACTCCGCCGTCGCGTTGTACACGTTCAAACCTATCGCGCCGCCGTCGTAAACGACGCCCCCGGCAAGGGAGTTGAGTGAAAGCGCGCCGTCAAAGCAAAACCGAAGAATATCGTCCACATAACATTTCACCGAAGGTTCCGCGCCGCCCGTTATTGCAACTTTGAGGTAAAATTCCCCTTTTTCGGCCACGCGGCTCTGCACGCGGGCAAGCTCTTCGTCGGTGCTGTTCGCGTTGCCGATATAGTAATCCTCCGCGAGCACCTGAGCGGAAAGGCCCTCTTCCGTTTCGGAAAAATAAATGAGCTTTGTGCGGTTGTCCTTTCTGTCCACGTTCAGCACGAAAGCGCCGTCGCCGTCGATCCCGAACGCGACGCCTGCCGCCTGCCCGTCGGAAAAACGCGCCCGCGCAGTATATACGAAAGAATCTTCCGCCGTGAAAGACACGTCGAAAGAGCTGATCTCGTCGCCTTGCGCGGAAAGCGTTACGTCGGTCTGCGTGCCGGCGTGCGCCTCGCGCAGGGCGAACATGCAGACGCTGAAAAACAGCACCGCGGCAGCCAGGATAAGATAAGTACTTTTCAACTTTTTCGTCATCGCCCGAATTCTCCCTTTTTTCCGTTAAGCCGCCTTTTGCGGATATTTTATCCGCAAAAAAAGGACGTCCTTTTTTTAATTTCTGAATATTTTATTTCCCGCCGTCCGCGGAAAACGGAACGGCCGAATATTTCCCCGACGAATGCAGGCCGGCGGCACTGCTTTTTGGAAACGTTTCCAACCATATAAAAAACGAAACGGAAACGTTTCCATTCGTGAATATATTAACACCGGAAATTTATTTTGTCAATAGGTTTTTTAAAATTTTTCAATCTTTGTTCCAATTTCGCAAAAAAGCAAAAAACGGGCGGAAACGTAAAAAAGGGCCTTAACGCCCTTTTTTAAATATCATACTATGTCGAGGATATCGGAAAATCCGCGCAACACGAAGTCCGCTTTTCCCGACGGCGCGGCGTCTCCGCCGAGCGCCGCGGTGGAAAATCCGCCGCGCCTGCCGGCCTCGATCCCCGCGAGCGCGTCCTCCACCACCAGACATTCGGAGGGAGGACGGCCGAGCATTTCCGCCGCCTTGACAAACACTTCGGGATCGGGCTTGCTGCGGACGATATTGTTTCCGTCGCTCACCGCGTCGAAATATTTTTTCGTATCCGTCCGCTCCAAAATGAGCGGAGTGTTTTTGCTCGACGAACCGACGGCGAGCCTGTATCCCCTCTTTTTCAGTTCTTCCAGCGTGCCGCGCACCTCTTTTGTTATGTCCGCGGGCGACATCGCCGCCAGCAATTTTCTGTAATTTGCGTTCTTTTCTTCCGCAAAGGCCTGTTTTTCCGCCGACGTATAGCTTTTTTCGCTCCTTTCCAGCACGATTTCCAAACTCGCCATACGCGAAACGCCGCGCAGTCTGTCGTTGATCTTTTCGTCGAAATATATGCCCAGCCTGTCGGCAAGCGCCTTCCACGCGGCGTAATGATATTTATCCGTGAAACAGATCACGCCGTCGAGGTCGAATATTATCCCTTTGAATTTCATTTCAAACCTTCCTCTTTCTTTCGGCGTAGGCGTCCGTCCGCGGCAGCCAGCGCATAAACCTTTCCAGCGCCAGATCCCAGAACCGCCATTCGTGCGAGAAATGCGGCGTGCTCTCCCATGTGTGCGGCAGGCCGAGCGCGCGCAGCTTTTCCGCCAGGCGCAGGCTGTTGTCGTATATGAAATCGTCCTCTCCGCAGGTTACGTACACGGGCGGCAAGCCGCCTTTTTCCGCGGCCTTTTCCAAAAGTTTCGCTATCTCGTAGCGCGCCGCCTCCTCTTTGGGGAACTCGGCCTTTTCCACCGCGCCCGAAAAACAGCCCGCCGCGCCGTAGCGGCGCGGCTGATGCAGAAAATGCAGCATTGCGCCGTAACCGCCCATGGAAAGCCCCGCGATAAAAGTATCTTGGGGACGGTCCGATACGGGAAAATACCCGCAGACGAGTTCGGGCAGCTCCTTTTCCACGAACTCTTCCCACTTTTCGCCGCCGTGATCGATATAAAATTTGTTTTCGCCGCCGAACGTAACGAGGGCAATGTTGTTTTCCTCCGCATACAGTTCCGCGCGGGAATAGCCGAGCCAGCTGTTTTTATCGTTGCCGACGCCGTGCAGAAGGTAAAGCACGGGATATTTTTCTTTCGGCGCATAAGAGGCCTCTTCGCCCGAAACGCCAAGCACGTCGCAAAACACGGGCGACGGCAGCACGACGGAAATTTCCACGGCGCGGCCGAGCGCGCGGGAAATAAAATTACAGTTCAGTTTCATTCTTCCATGCTCCTTTTTGCATCCCATTTGCCGCAGAAGGGATCTACGGGCGAAACTCCCGAAAAAGCGCTGCGCCCCATGAGCTTATCGACCAGGCAGGGCAGCGTAAATTCGTTTACGCCGTAAGTATTGATATAAGTTTTCACCATCGGCACGTCCAGCAGATGATAGGGATTTTCCGTCGAAACGAAGATCGTGGGAATGCTGCACACATAGCGCGGCACGTTCACCCCCATCGGATTGAGCCACTCTATGCGGACGGTCGTCTGGTTGGATTTGGTGGCGAGATTGCAAAAATACAGTATGAGGTCATATTTCCCCGCGTAATCGTAAAACTTCGCCGTTTTGCCCTCGTTGCCCTCGGGCGCGGCAAACCTCGTTACGCAAAAACCTTCTCTTTCGAGCAGCGGGGCGACCGTTTCGTATATGCCCGACGCGCGCGCGTAGCCGAGCGCGTTTTCGCCGCTCTCTATATCGTAGACCAAAATATTCTTTACCTTTTTCTTGTCGAGCGGCAGAACGCCCTTCTCGCTCTTCACGAGGGTGATGCACCGCTCCGCGACCTCTTTCGCGTATTCTTTGTGTTTTTCGCATCCAAGCACGCGCGCCGCGCGCGCCGCGTCGGGTACGTTGTTCTTTCTGTGCAGTCCGAGCGAGGCTTTCAGCGCGAGTATCCTCCACACCGCCTCGTCGAGCCGCTCGCGGGTGATAATCCCCTTTTCCACGCCCCGTTTCATAAAGGCGTAATCCTCGTCGAGATTTTTCGTGAAAAGGAACATGTCGCAGCCCGCGGCGACCGCGCGGGGAACGGCTTCGTCGCGCGGCATGGCCGCGTCGAACCCCGCCATGGTGGTGGCGTCCGTAATGATAAGTCCGTTGAATTTCAGTTCCTGCCGCAGCAGCCCCGAAAGCAGTTCTTTTGAAAGGGTGGCGGGCAGAATGTCGGCGTCTTTCAACGCGCCGTCGAGCGCCCGCGAACAAGCGGGCTGCATGATATGCCCGACCATGACGGTTTTCACGCCCTCGTCGATAAGGCGGCGGTAAATCCTGCCGTAGGTCGCTTTCCATTCCTCGACGGAAAAGTCGTTGACCGTGGTGCAAAGGTGCTGGTCGCGTTCGTCGCGCCCGTCGCCGGGGAAATGTTTTGCCGAACACGCCACGCCCATTTGCTGACAAACTTCCGTATACGCGCTCGCAAGGTCTGCCACCTTTCCGGGGTCGGAACCGAACGTCCGCGTGTTGGTGATGGGGTTTCTGAAATTATAATCTATGTCCGCGACCGGCGCAAAGGAATAATTCGCCCCGACCGCCAGCCCTTCGGCCGCGCACACTTCGCCGAGATACCGCGCGTATTTCGCGCCGCCCGCCGCCGCGATCATCATCTGAGAGCCGACTTTCGTCCCCTGGTCGCTGATGCCGTTGCCGCCTGCCTCGAGGTTGGCCGAGATCAGCATGGGGATTTTGCTCTTTTTCTGCAAAGCGGATACCGTCGCAACGACGTTTTCCGTCGGCATGGCGCGGCACATCGCGCCGCCCGCGCCGATTTCTTTTGCGATCTTGTCTATCGTTTCGGCATCGGGACCGTACACGATAAGAAAGAACAGCTGCCCTATCTTTTCTTCCGTGGTCATGGAGGAAAAGGTTTCCTCCGCCCACTTTACGTCTTCATCCGATAAATAAAACGGTTTTCCTCTCAATATCTCCGAATCCATATGCAGTTACCCGTTTACCCTTCTTCTCGGAAACAGTCCTCCGATCTTTTTCGCAAGCCAAGCCTGGTTTGCGGTGTACGCCATGATGAGTACGATGACTACGCCCGTTACCACCATCTGCATGGAAGAATCCAGCCCCGAACACACCATGCCGTAAGTCATGGTCTGCATGCCGACCGCGCCGATCCACACGCCCCACGGCATACAGGTGAAATCCGCGAGAAATAACCCCACGAGCACCGACCCCATGGACGAATACATCAGCGAAGTGGAACCGAGGTTGGAAACGGGCGTGATGTTGGTCTGACAGGCGTTGAGCAGCGCCGCCACGCCGAGGAGCGCGCCCACCAGCAGATAGGTGAGCAGAATGTTCTTTTTCTCGTTCACTCCCGAATTGATGGACAGCGGCGCGTTCCTGCCCAGCGACTTGACGTCGCAGCCGAACTTGGTGCGTTCCAGCAGAATATAGGTCGAAACCAGCACGACGGCGAGCAGGATATAGCACCAGGGCGCCTGCGTAACGGCGAGGATATTGTCGTAGCGGTTGAGCCGCACGCCCTGCCCGTCGAACAGAACGGAGGTGAGCGATTCGTATACCATGACGATACCGAGGGAAACGATCATGTTCGGCACGCGCAGGAATACGTATATCACCCCTTCGATCAGCGCCAGAACGATACAGGAGGCGATGCAGCAGAGCAGTACGACAAAGACGTTCTCGCTGATCATCACCCCGATATTGCCGCCTATGATGGCGCCCAGCACGGCGATGGTGCCCGTGGCGAAATCCCACCTGCCGCCCGAAAGCGGTATGGCGATCGCAAGGCCGACCACGGTTGGCAGAATACTCTGACGGAAAATATAGTCGAACCCGTTCGCGCTCACATAAGTGCCCGCGTTGCCGCCGCAGGCGGTGATGACGAGAAAGAGCAGCCACATGATGACGGGAAACAATAAAGTTTTCAGATAGCCCAAGGCCGTGCGCTTCGCTTTTTGCGCGTTGATTTTCATTTCGGATCCCCTTTTCGCCCCCGCCCCCTTTCAAAGAGGGCGGAAAGCGACGCGTTTTTTATCTTTCTGTCAGGCGGCCGTTCTCGCCGCTTTGATCTGGCCGAGCGTTCTCGTGGTGAGTTCGGTCAGCTGCGCCCAGGTCGCGTCCTCGTTGAAGGACAGCATACATTGTTTGAGTTCTTCGTTGGTGATAGGTCCGTTGCCCTTGTCGTCGCAGACGATATAGTTTTCAAAGTCCTCCACTTCGGCAACGCTCGTCATAATGGTGTAGTCGGCCGCGCCGTCCGCGCCGTTGTACTGATAATTTTCGGCGGTCGCGGCAGGTCTGTCAGAATACCATGCGGCGCCGTCCGATTCGAGGGCGTCGTAGGCGCGGGCAAACATGCTCGCCATGCACTGCACGTAGTTGTTCGTGCCCGCGGCCAGCAGCGTGCCGTCCTGCATATACTGCATGGTGTCGTCGTTATAGCCGAGGCAGAGCATTTTCACGTCCGTGTGGTTGTACTGACGGAGCGCGGGAAGGATATAGTCCATGCCCGACCCCATGGCCACGAGCACTTCGATGTCGGGATACTTCGAAAACATCTTCTGCACCTCCGCGTTGCAGGCGTCCGCCGTGAACATGAAATAGAAGTAATCGCCCTTATAGTTGAACGGGAAAGGCATGGCTTCGTTTTCCGCGCTCTTGATTTGCTTGCCCTCGCCGAGGTCTTCGACCATGGCGTTCCAGAGCGTGGTACCGTCGATAAACGCGAACGGCGGGAAGGAAAGCCCCGCGATTTCCGTATATTCCGAACCGTTGAGGAGTTCGGCGAACTGCTTGCCGACTTTGGAGGGATCGCCGGAGAACTGCTTGACGCCGCCGAGATAATACTTGCTGGTCAGCGTTTTTTCGGAAAGTTCGGTCGTCTGCGTGTCGCCGAGGATCAGGCCGTAGTAAACGCCGGCTTCTTCGCACATTTCCACGCAGGTGTCGATGGCGGTGTTATAACCGCTGAAAACGGCGTTGCACCCCTGGTTGAGGCAGGATTCAAGCCCCTGGATATGCGAATCGTCGTCCTGTCCGACGGACACCTTGACGAATTCCACGTCGAAGTCCTCTTCGAGGTAATCGGCGTAAGCGGAAATTTCCTGTCCCTGGATATCCGTAAAGTTGTAAAGCAGGATACCGATCTTGTACTTCGCGCTTTTGCCGCAGCCGGTAAACGCGGAAACGCACCCGATCAGCATGGCCGCCGAAAGAACGGCGACAAGACACTTTGTCAATAATCTTTTCATTTTTTTCTTCTCCTTTTTTGTTTTATATCATCTCGGCAGCGCCTTCACGGAAGACTGCCTGCGCAAGGTAGCTCCTATCATGACGAGGAAGATAATCCCCTTGATGAGGGAAACGTACATATCGGCTATCCCCAGCTGGGAAAGCCCGTTGGTGAGGATCACGTAGGTAACGGAACCGACGATGGCCGCGCTCATGCGCGATTTGCTGCCGCCCGAAAGGTACATGCCGCCGAGAATGAGCGCGATCATCACGTCCATTTCCCTGCCCTGCCCGAAGTTCTGCGTTACGCTGCCCGTGCGCGCCAGATAGAACATGGAGGCGAGCGCCACGCAGAACCCCGCGATGGCGTAGCATACGTATTTGACGGCGTTCACGCGCGCCCCGGACTGTTCCGCGGAAAGGGCGTTGTCGCCGATGGCGCGGTCGTATTTGCCGAGTTTGGTATAGGTAAACGCGAACCAGCCGACGACCGCGACGAGTATCATGACGAGCAGCATGAACCACTGTTCGCGGAAGATCGCCACCGAAGCGGTGGTGTTCAGCTTGAAACCGCTCATGGTCTGCGAAACGAAATACGTTACGAGGCCGCGCGCGGTGAACATGATGGCCAGCGAACCGATGGTACTCAGTATGCGGAACTTGATTGAAATGACGATATTCCCGATATAGAGCAGTTCGCAGATGGCGACGCAAACGAGAAAGGCCAGCAGCACGCCGCCCGCCGAACCGCCCAGCGCGTTGACGATCTGTATGGAGGTGAGCGCGCAGACCGCGAGCACAGCGCCCTCCGCAATGTCGATATTGCCGTGCGCAAACACGAACATCAGCCCCACGCACATGATCATCAGCGGCGTGAGCTGGCTGATGATGGAGGACACGCTGAACCTGGAAAAAATTCTGCCGTTCGTCGAAACGGAAAACACCAGCAAGACGGCGATCAGCAGTCCGTAGCGTATCAGCGAGTTTTTATTCTGTTTTGCGAATACGCTCAGCTTTTCGAGCTTTGCGTTTTTCTTTTTTGCCTGACTTTCCATAGAAACCGCCTTATATCATATAGTTTATAATGTCGGTGTCGCGCAGGCTCTCGCTCCGCACGAATTCCTTTGCGATCCTGCCGTCCTTCATGATCTCTATCCTGTCGCTCATGCCGATAAGCTCGGACAGCTCTTCCGAAATGATCACAATGGCGTAACCCTGTTTTTTCAGATCGTACAAAAGCTGATACATGGTCGTTTTAACGCCTACGTCCACGCCGCGGGTGGGCGAATCGAGCACGAGTATTTTCGATTTGTTGCCGATCCACTTGGCGAAGGACACCTTCTGCTTGTTGCCGCCCGAAAGCTCGCGCACCTCCTGGTTGACGGAAGAACATTTGATGCGCAGATTTTCCGCCTGCACGCGGGCGAGTTCTTTTTCGCCCGACGTCGGAATGACGCCGTAGGCACTCAGCATATCCGCCGCCGAAAGACAGATGTTGTCGCGTATGCTCGCGGGCATGACGAGCGTTTCCTTATCCCTGTCCTTGGATATATAGCCTATGCTCGCGTCGAGCGCGTCGCGTATGCAGCATATCTTATATTTAGCCATTTCCCCGCTCCTGACGAATTCTTCGGGCGTTTGCGATTTCGGTTTCTTTCTGAACAGTTTCATGACGTCCGCCGTGAACAGCCTCCACGCGCGGCGGGCCTGCACCCTGTTCTTTTCCGCCCTTTCTTTCCGCGTGAGCGGACGGGGTGCGTAGGCGTTCACTTCGCCTTCCTTGATGCGCTCCATGCCGAAAAACAGCCTGCCGAGTTCGTGCATGCCGCTGCCCGACAGGCCGCCTATGCCGACGATTTCGCCCTTATGCACTTTAAGTTCTATTTCGCTGAGCCCGTCCGTGGAAACGTTCACCGCTTCGAGCGCGACCTCCTCCCCGCAGGAGGGATCGAAATCGGCGCGGTAGTAGTTCCCCTCTATCCTGCGGCCGACCATGGTCTGTTTTATCCTGTCTTCGTCGAAGTCGGCTTTCTCTATGGTGGCGATGAGTTCTCCGTCGCGGAGGACGGTGAGATCGTCGCATATTTCCATAAGTTCGGGCAGGTCGTGCGAAATGAAGAGAACCGCTTTTCCCTCTTCTTTCAGCCGCCGCATGATGCCGTGTATCTTTTCCCTGCCGTCCTGCGAGAGCGCCGTGGTCGTTTCGTCTACGATGAAAAGCCGCGGTTCGTAGTAGAGAGCCTTCGCTATTTCCACGAGCTTGCGCGTTTCGAAATCGTAGTAAACGGCGGGGCGGGCGACGTCAATGTCGAGGCCGACGGCGGCGAGCGCCCTGCGCGCTTCCTCCTCCATCTTTCCCTTGTTCACGAAACCGTGCTTCGCAAAGCGCTTTTCCTCGCCGAGAAAGATGTTCTCGGCCACGGAAAGATAATCCACCGTGCCCGATTCCTGCACGATCATGCCTATCCCGTGTGCGCGCGCGTCGCTCGGATCGGCGGGCTTATACGGCTTGCCCTGCAGAACGATCTCGCCCGAAGTGATAGCGTGGATCCCGCAGATCATCGAAGAAATCGTCGATTTTCCCGAACCGTTTTCCCCGATCAGCCCGCGGATTTTTCCGAGTTCTACGCTAAAATCGACATGATCGACGGCAAGCACTTCCCCGAAGCGCTTGGTGATCTTTTTCGTTTCAAGAAAAATTTCGCCCATCCGTTTGCTCCTTTCTTTTCTTTTCGCAACAATTTTAACATAACCCATTCCGTCCCGCAAGATACTTTTTTAAAGGATTTAATGTTATTTTTTAAACTAAAACGAGCCGTATTAACGACGTTTTTTAATTTGCATTTACAAAAACTGTAAAATATTGTATTCTATAAACACAAAATGTTAAAATTTTAAACAAGGCAGGCCCCGCATGGAATACAGGCACGAAATAATCGAATTTCCCGACAATCTACCCATCAAGATATTCATACACCGCATAGGCGACGTGAACATGCACTGGCACCAGTCGCTCGAACTTTTATATATCGTGAGCGGCACGGTGCGCGTCACCGTCGGCAAAGACGTTTATTCCCTGCGCGCGGACGATCTGTTTCTGATCAATTCCAACATTCCGCACGCGCTCGAATCGGAGGACGCCACCATGATCGCCACGCAGATCAAGCCCGACCTGCTGGCGAATATCCCGGACGATCTGCGCTACCACAGCTTCGAATGCGCAAATTCTGCAGATTCGGACGACGTGAAATTCGCGGGCCTCAAACATTCCGTCGCCTCCCTTCTGAAACTCAATATCGAGGGCGGAAAATACATTTCCCTCATGAACACCTCGCTCTGCTACCGTCTGATGTACGAACTTTACGTACACTTTTCCAGACCTGGGCTGAAACAATCCTCCGACCGCAGGGAACAGCTCAACCGCCTGAACGTCCTGCTCGAATACATCAACGCGAACTATAAAAGCGAACTGCCGCTCGAAAAGCTCGCTTCGGTCTGTTACGTTACCGTGCCCTACCTTTCCAAGATCTTCAAAAACCACATGGGTATCACGGTGAGCGAATACATCAAGGGTATACGGCTGCACCACGCGGCGAACGCGCTTTCGGCGTCTTCGGAATCGGTGGAGCGCATCAGCGAAAACTGCGGTTTTCCGAACACGCATTCCTTTATAGAGGCTTTCAAGGCGAAGTACGGCGCCCTCCCCAGTCAATGGAGAAAGAGCAACCGTCAGAACAAAGTTCTGCCCAACGCGGGCGAAAAGGAAAAGACCATCGGCTATTACAGCAGCGATTCCTCCATTCTGTACAGTTCTGTTTCCGATTTCATCAAAAAGTACGCCGACGATTCCATTTCGGTATCGTCGGCTCCGATGCAGACCGGATCGGAAGAAAAAATATCGGTCGATCTGCACGCCGCGCCGAAAACGCCGCTGCGGCACGCGGCGCGCACCTTTATCGGCGTGAGTCGCGCCAGGGAACTTTTATACGAGGATATAAGAAAACAGCTCGCGGAGGCGCAGCGGGAAATCGGTTTCCGCTTTGTCAAAATGCATTCTCTGCTCGACGACGACATGATGGTATACAACGAGAGCGGCGGAAGGCCGATATACAACTTCGCGCTCGTGGACGACGTTTTCGATTTTCTTCTTTCCATCGGGCTGAAACCTTTCGTGCAGATCTCTTTCATGCCGTCCGCGCTGGCGAGCGATCCGAATAAAACGACCTTCTATTCGGGAATCATCACCTCGCCGCCCAAAGATCTGCAAAAATGGCGCGAACTTATTTTCCGCTTTGCCCGGCACCTTCTGGAACGCTACGGCAGAAAGGAAGTGCGGCAATGGCCGTTTGCCGTGTGGAACGAACCCTTTACTTCGGAAAAACTGTTCGGGTTCCGCACGGAAGAAGAATATTTCCGCCTGTTCGCAGCCACCTATGAGAGCTTGAAAGCCGCGGACGGGCAAATCCGCGTAGGCGGTCCGTCCTTTTTCTCCGCTTACGGAAAGGCGGATTCCAATCTGCTTTCCTTTCTCAAATGGACGCGCGAAAAAAACTGCCCGCCCGACTTTATAGACATACATTATTACGATATCGACATGACGTCGCCGTACGTGGACAAAAACGGCATAAAGATATGCACGCCCCTGTCGCCCCGCGCCGACTCCTTTGCTCTTTTCGCGCGGAATCTGAAAGAAATGCTGCGCGGCACGCCTTACGGAGGCATTCCCGTGTATCTGACGGAATGGAATTCAACCACCTCGCACCGCGACGTTCTTTCCGACACCTGTTTCAAGTCGGCATATATCGTGAAAAATCTGCTGGAAACGTACGATATGTTCGACGCGAACGGATACTGGCTGCTTTCCGACCTGCACGAGGAAAACCTGCTCAACAACAAGGTCTTTCACGGCGGACTCGGCATGTTCACCTATAACGGCATAAAAAAGCCCGCGTTTTTCGCTTTCCGTTTTCTCGCGGGGCTGGGAGATATCCTCCTCAGCAAGGGCGACGGCTATTTCATCACCGAACGGGAAGAGGGGTACAGCCTGCTCCTTTACAATTATCACCATTACTCGAAAGCTTATTCGGAGGATGTGGGCATCAACACTTCCTACACCGACAGGTATTCGGTATTTCCCGAACAGGCCGACAGGGAATTCTGCTTTGAATTTCCCGACCTCACGGAAACATACAGGATAACCCACCTGCGCGTCAACCGCGAAAGCGGTTCGGCGTTCGACGAATTCGTGCGGGCGGGCGCCGTGGAACCGATGTCCGCCGAAGATGTACGACACTTTTGCGCCGCCGTGGAACCGAAGATGACGAGTTCGGTCGAAACGGGGCCCGTCAGGATCTCCGCGCTTTTAAAACCGTTTGAAATAAGACTGATCACGTTAACCCCCGTCCGCGGAGAAAGAGAATAAAAAAAGACCGATCTTCCGATCGGTCTTTTCATTATTTTTCACCCTCGTCTTCGGGAGGCGTTTCCGTTTTATCGTCCTTTTTTTTGATCTGTTTTATCGCCTGGTGTACGCCCGTTGCCGACAGGCCGCTCGCGCCGCCTATGACGAGCGCGACCACGACGTTTTCCGTCGGCATGATTTCGGGAACGGCGAAGTACGCAACAACGCCCAACGCGACGCCCAGCACCGCCGCAATCAGGGGCACGAAACGGTCGAACGTTTCGTTTTCCTTTACCGCATAGCGGATGGCGAATATTACCCAGTAGACGATCAACGCGATCGCCGGCACGCTGATGAGTTCGAGATATTCTTCCATAATCCTTCCTCTGTAAAACGTTATATTACATAATATGCCGTCCTTTCCGCCGCCGTGAAATCCGCGCCTTCAACTTTTCGGAAACGGCGTCATATAATGCTATATAGTCCGGATGGACTTACGATCAGAGGAGTTTTATATGGCAAAAGTCACATTGGTAAACCAGGCTGACTTTGCAGGTACGTACGGCACGGAAAACCAGCCCGTAACGTTCGCCTCCAACGAAGTCAGCACCACCATCATCAGGGGGCTCACCGCGGTCAAGACCGCCGACCAGACCTACTGGGTCAACGGGCCCCTCACCTATCAGGTAAAAATAACGAACAATTCCGGCGATACCTTCACGAAGGGCGTACTGACCGATAACCTCGACACTGCCCTCGTCGCGTTCAACACCGCATACGGGGTGAAGATAGACAACTCACCTACGTCAAGTTTTACGTATTCGAGCGGCGCCCTTTCGGTAACTCTTCCGGATATGGAGGACGGTGCGACAATCACCGTTTCGTTTCAGGTTACGCAAGTACCCTGAAAAAATCGATTATTATTATCGCCGCTGTCTCGCCTGCGGCTGGATATGCGAAAAACCAAAACAATACAGAACCGAATACTGGCATCATTTCGGCAGTTTCGCGCACGTGGAATTCGCAAACGGCATCGGCAGGGATACGAATTACGTGGGTATGCGCATGCGGCGCTGAAACAAAAAAAGTTTCGTAATTTTACGAAACTTTTTTTGCATTTCAAAGCGGGCTTTCCGTAACCTGCCAGGATATTTCCGTTTTATAATTTCCCGCCTCGTAAAGAAAGTCGGGCAGAACGCTCAAAAGCAATCCCTCCACTTCCGTCCAGACGATCTTCGTAACTGCGGGCGGCGCGGACCAAACGCCCTTTCTTACGAGCACGGGGACGGCCGAAAGACTTTGTTTTTCCCCGCCGCCGAAGAGGGAGAGCGCGCCGTCCAAAGATGCGGAGGACGAATGCATCGGCTGCGAAACCGAGGCGTATAAATACCATTCCCCGCCGCTCGTCCGCGTATCGGTAACTTCGATATGCCAATCGGGGTCGGCGCGCGGCACCACGCTCTTTCCGTAGGGCGCGGCGAAAGAATAAAAGCGGAGATCGGGCAGGTAGGTTACAGAAACGCTGCCCGTCGAGATCACCGTAACGTTTTTTATCAGGAAATCCCGATTTACCGAGATCTTCACCGCCGTTCCCACGGGCAGACGCGAGGCCAGAGGCAGGGAAAAACCGCCGGCGCCGTCCGCCGTGCCGTTCAGAGTATTTCCCGCATACGCCGCCCTGACGGCGGACGCGGCGTCCGTAACGCCCGAAATCGCGGCGGAAACGTCCGTGATCCCGTTCACCGCGAGCGGTATGTTTCCCATGCTGAGCGCCTTTGCCGCAAAGATATTGAAGGTATCGGCGTTCATGGGATAACCTCCGTCCCCCGAAACGACGTTGTTCGTATTCGAGAGAACTGCGCTGCCGCTCGCCGTGATTTTTGCCGTTACGTTCGAGGCGTAATCCTTTTTATAAAAGGCTGCGGCGGGCAGATCGTCGAATCCTCCCGCGGCGGCGTAGGGCGTTTTCACGGTCTTCCATATATTCACCATCTCCGCGTCTATGGCGATCGCGTTGGGCGCGGCCGAAGTACCCGCCGCAAAGGAAAAGACGTTTGCTCCGTTTGCGTACAGGAGCACGCTTTTCGGCTTCGTGAAACCGATCGACGCCGCCGCGGCGAAATACAGCAGCGGCGAGGAACCCGCAGCGGGCGAAACGATCTGCAGCGAACCGCCCTCCGCCACGCTGAGCGGCCCCGCGCATTTCAGAACGGGCACGCCGTTGCTCGCCGCCGACACGGCCTTAAACGAGGCCCCACTTTCCACCGATACGGAGGCGGCGATATGCGCGCTCGTCCCGGCACCGTAAAACAGGCCGTTCTTGGTGGAAATCACCGTCTTTGAATTCTTCGCGAACCTGATCGCGGGCGATGCGCCCCAATCGGTATACCACATATACGTGGAGGGCGCGGACAGATCGAGCGAAGCGTTTTCCTCCACCGTAAACGCCGCGCCGGAAAAGGCGTACCAGATCACGGCGTTCGCGCTCGTCTGCGAACGGACGGTAACTTTCCCCGCAAAAAACACGCGGTTTGCCTCGCAGAGTTCCTGCGGCGCCGAGGCCGAACCATTCTGCTCTATGCTGATAACGCAGTCTTTAAAACGGACGGCCCCGTAGCGGTTGAACATACATTCGGGGCCGGTATAAGTTACTTTATCCAGCGTAAGCGTAACGTTTTTATTGTTCGACGAATCGTACGCGCACAAAACGCCGTAATAATTGCGCCCCGACCACACGGCGTTTTTCAGCGTAACGGTGAGCGCCGCGTTGCCCGCGTCGGCTACGTGGATCGTATCCCCCGCGCCCAGCGAATTGTAATCCGTGATCTTATATCCGCCGCCGTCGATGGTTATATCGCCCTTGTTTACGGGCAGATTCACGCCGCCCGCGCCCATGGCGATGTCGTTTGCAAGCAAAATTTCCGTTGTAGAAGCGTCCTCTGCCGCGCTTTTGAAGTCCGCAAAGGTTTTAACGATTTTCTGTGCCATATTTTTTCATACTCCGTATATTTATCATAATATGAAAAACAGACCGCCTATGTTTCCGTCAAAATCACGCCTTTGTATATCCGAAATCGCGCCTGCCGCAAAGAGCCGCGCGGGATATGCGCGGCTCGTGCAAGCGTTTATTGTTTTCTTTTTCTGACGGCGAAACATATCGCCGCGGCGATTGCGGCGGCGCCTGCCACGCTCCCCGCCGTTATCGCGACGATCGCCCCCGCGGGAAGTCCGCCTTCGGGTTCGGAGGGCTGTTCGCCCTGGCCGCCCGCCGCGGTCACCCTGACGGTTGCGGCGGCGTTCTTTCCGCCGTCTGCAACGGATACCGCCGTTACGGTCAAGGTTGCCGCAGTTTCATCTGCGGCAACGGTCAGCTGACCGTTTTCGTCGATCTTGGTCGCAGCGCTCTCAGCGCCCGTTACGTTCCACAAAACCGAAGTGTCGAAAGTACCCGTTCCCTTTACTTCGGCTGTGAATTGCAGCGTTTGCCCCCTCTCTGCCTCCGCCGAAGAGGGCGCGACCGTTACGGATAAAATGCGGCCGCTTTCGAATTTCAGATATTTATACGAATGGAAATTCTGCGGATCGTAGCCGACGATGTTTTCGCCAGCCTCGTCGGTCGCCGCGGTAATGCTCACGCCCCGGCCGCCGTAAGGCGCCGTGCCGTCTACCGCGGCAGTCCCGCCGCAGGCAACGAACGTTCCGCCCGTAACGTAAATACCGTCGTCCGCGTTTGCGCCGAACGACGAACCGTTTGTGTTCGTCCCGCCGGCATAAAGTTCGCCGCCTTCGATTTTCAGGTAGCGGTCGGCATAGACGCCGATCGAAGCCTGCGCGTTGCCGCCGCCGGAAACCGCCCTGACCGAGCCGCCTTTCAACAGGATATCGCCTTCATCGCCCTGCGCATAGAGCGCCGCCGCCACGTTCTGCGTGCTTTCGGGAACCGTAACGTCCACGCTGCCGCCCGTAATTTCGATCTGTCCGCCGGGATCGGAAGAAACATGCTGCGCAAACACGCCGATAAACCGCACGTTGATTTCGGTGGTTCCGCCTTGAAAATAAACGTTGCCGCCGCTCTGCGTTTCGGGCCTGCCGTTCCCCATGTCCCCGCCGCTGATCCCGACCGACGAGGGGCGGACGGAACTGGAAAAAAATACGTCCGCGGAGCCGCCGACCGTTACGTCGCCGCGGCGGGCATACAGGCCGTACTCGTTGAAATTTTCCGCCCGTATCACGCCGCCCGAAAGCTCGATATCTCCGTAGACGGAATACACGCCCGCCATCTGCCCGTACGTTTGCAAACGTCCGCCGCAAACCGCAATGCGATTGCTGACGGTCAGACTGCCCTGTCCGATAGAACCGACGCCGTTTATAGTAAGCGCGCCGCTTTCCAGCGTGAAGTTTCCGCTTTCGGCAAACGCTTCGTCGGCCGTATCCGTTGCGTAATTACCCATGATTTCCGCGGGATGCGCGTTGATATTCGCCGACGCGCCCTCCCGATAGCCGATAGACAGCGAGCCTTCGCCCCTGACAGTTACGTTGCTGTCATAAAACAGCAGCGCCGTATTGCTGCCGCTCGGCCGCATATAGATTTTGTTCTCTCCTTTCAGCACAAGTTCAGCGTCGCCCTTTGCGGCGAGCGCCGCATAGGTGCTGTTGCCCGGCGAATAATTTACTTTCGCGCCCGAAAAGATCTCAGCGTTTTCGAGGACGATCTGCGCCGCGCCGCCGTCCTCCGCGGGAATATAGACGAGCGTTCCTTTTCCCGCCTTATATTCCGTTTCAGCCTGCGGGGCGGAGGCGATAAAATCCACGCCCGTTTCCGTAATGTCCGTCGGACCGCCTGTTTCGGCGCGGGCGCTTTTCACGCCGATCCCCGCCGCGAAAAAGGCGCACGCGGCGAAGAACAACGCCGCGAGAAACCGCAAAGCCCGTCTTTCGGTATTCATACTAAAATCCTCCTGTGTTTCGGTAATAAAAAAGAGGGTTTCGAAATACGAAACCCCCTTTTTCAATTTTATTTTTGTTATTTTTTCATGCCTTCTTCCACGGCGACCGCGATGGCGACCGACGCGCCTACCATCGGGTTGTTGCCCATGCCGATCAGCCCCATCATTTCCACGTGCGCGGGAACGGAGGAAGAACCTGCGAACTGCGCGTCCGAATGCATTCTGCCCATGGTGTCCGTCATGCCGTAGCTCGCGGGGCCCGCCGCCATGTTGTCGGGGTGGAGCGTTCTGCCCGTGCCGCCGCCGCTCGCGACGGAGAAATATTTCTTGCCGTTCTCGACAGCCCACTTTTTATACGTGCCAGCAACGGGATGCTGGAATCTCGTGGGATTGGTGGAGTTGCCCGTGATGGAAACGTCCACGTCCTCGTATCTCATGACGGCGACGCCTTCGTTGACATCGTCGCAGCCGTAGCACTTGACCTTGGCGCGGTCGCCGTCCGAATACGCCGTTTCCTTGACGATATTCAGCTTGCCCGTGTAATAATCGTACTTGGTCTGCACATAGGTGAAGCCGTTGATCCTCGAAATGATGAAAGCCGCGTCCTTGCCGAGACCGTTCAGAATGACTTTAAGCGGGGTCTTTCTGACCTTGTTCGCCGTTTTGGCGATACCGATGGCGCCTTCCGCAGCCGCGAACGATTCGTGCCCCGCGAGGAAACAGAAACATTTGGTTTCTTCGGAAAGGAGCATCGCCGCGAGGTTGCCGTGGCCGAGACCGACCTGGCGCTGATCCGCGACCGAACCGGGAATACAGAAACTCTGCAGGCCGATGCCGAGCGCCGCCGCCGCGTCCGCAGCCTTGGTGCAACCCTTTTTGATGGCGATGGCCGCGCCTACCGTATACGCCCAGACGGCGTTTTCAAAGGCGATGGGCTGAATGCCCTTGACGATGGATTCCGCGTCCACGCCCTTTTCAAGGCAGATTTTGCGCGCGTCTTCCAGATCCTTGATGCCGTATTCGGCAAGCGTTTTGTTGATTTTATCTATTCTTCTTTCGTAGCTCTCGAACGTAACACTCATTCTCGCTTACCTCCTATTCCTGTCTGGGGTCGATATACTTGGCCGCGCCGTCGTACCTGCCGTACTGACCGGAAGCCTTTTTATACGCTTCGTCGGGCGTTAAGCCTTTCTTGATGAATTCCATCATCTTGCCGAGGTTGGTGAAAGCGTAACCGATGATCTGCCCGTCCTCGTCGAGGGCGATCTTGTTGACGTAGCCTTCAGCCATTTCGAGGTATCTCGGGCCCTTGACCTTGGTGGAATACATGGTGCCGACCTGCGAACGCAGACCTTTGCCGAGGTCTTCCAGACCTGCGCCGACGGGCAGTCCGTCTTCCGAGAACGCCGACTGCGTTCTGCCGTATACGATCTGGAGGAACAACTCCCTCATGGCCGTATTGATGGCGTCGCACACGAGGTCGGTGTTGAGCGCTTCCAGAATGGTCTTGCCGGGGAGTATCTCCGCCGCCATGGCCGCCGAATGCGTCATGCCCGAACAGCCGATCGTTTCGACGAGGGCTTCTTCTATCACGCCCTTTTTCACGTTGAGCGTCAGCTTGCAGGTGCCCTGCTGCGGGGCGCACCAGCCCACGCCGTGCGTAAGACCGGAAATATCGGTTATTTCCTTAGCCTGCACCCACTTTGCCTCTTCGGGAATGGGCGCGGGACCGTGATTCGGCCCTTTCGCTACGCAAACCATCTCTTTAACTTCTGTCGTTTGCTGCATTTTTCATCCTCCTACTCCAAAAAATCTTCGCAAATGAATTTGTATTGTCCTGAAGTAATCGCTTACTTTCTTAAACAGTATACCATAAACCGCATAATTTGACAATTTTTTTTCCGCGGTTTTTAATTTTTTCCCGCCGTTCTTTTATGGTGAAACAGATATTGCTGGAATATCCCCGCGTTTTGACCGAACCTGCGCGAAAAAAAGTCCGACACCTTGCTCCTGTCCGTTTCCGCGCCGCCGTAATCTTCTTTATAAAGCTTGTAAATCCACGTATCCACGGGAAAGGAACCGAAACGGTGAAACCCGAAGAGAGCTACGCAATCCGCAACCTTCGGGCCAACGCCCTCGAAGGATAAAAGCGCGCTTTTCAGCTCCCTGTCGGGCAGAGAGGCGAGCCCGTCCGCGCCGCCGCGGGAAACGAGTGCCTCCGCCGCGGCCTTCACGTATCTGCCGCGGTAGCCGAGCCCCGCCGCCGCGTAATAGGAAAGTTCCCGCTCCGCAAGCGCCGCCGCCTTAGGAAACGAGCCGTACGCGCCGCCCGCAAATTCGTGGCGGCCGCCCGCGTCCTCGCACAGGCGGAAAAGTATTTTTCTGATGCGCGGGATATGGTTGTTCTGCGAAACGATAAAGGAAAAGAGCGTTTCCTCCGCGTCCTGCCTGAGGATCCTTATCCCCCTGCCCCGTTCCGCCGCGTCGGCGAGCACGCCGCCCTCCGCTTTCGCCGCCCGATAACAGGCGCCGTAGTCGGCCGCGAGGTCGAAAAAACGGTAAAAGTAATCGCCGTCCCCCTCCTCGGCGAGAACGACGGCGCGCCCGCCCTCGTTATAGGCAAGGCAGCTTTTGTCCCCGCTGTGCACCAAAAATTTATCGCCACGCCGTTCGTAACGGAAGATCTGACCGCATTCCAGCGTATCCGCCACGTTGAAGAACGCCGCGCTTTCGGTAATTTTTTCCATAGCGTAAAAAAACGGGCCGCAACGCGGCCCGCTTAAAAATCAAATCAGTTTTCTTTCGCGTACACGCTGACTTTCTTGTCGCTCTTGCCGCTTCTTTCGAATTTCACCACGCCGTCGATGAGCGCGAAAAGCGTATCGTCGCCGCCGATGCCCACGTTGTTGCCCGCGTGGAACTTGGTGCCCCTCTGTCTGACGAGGATATTGCCCGCGAGAACCGCCTGCCCGTCGACCTTTTTGGGTCCGAGGCGCTTGGATTCGCTGTCTCTGCCGTTCTTCGTGCTGCCGCCGCCTTTGTGGTGCGCAAATAATTTAATGAATAACATTATTTCCTTACCTCCTTATTTCGCAGCGATCTCGACGATCTTCACCGCCGTGAACGGCTGTCTATGTCCCTGCTTTTTTCTCTCGTTCTTTTTCGCCTTGTATTTGTACACGACTACTTTTTTAAACTTACCCTGTTCCGTAACTTCGCCCACCGCTTTGAAGCCTTCCGCCTCTTTCGCCAGTTTGACGCCGTTTTCGTCCGCGACCATGAGAACCTTGAATTCCACTTTGTCGCCCACGTTCGCATCGAGTTTTTCGAACTTGATGACCGAACCGACTTCCGCTTTGTACTGCTTGGAACCGTTTTCCACTATTGCGTACATTGATGCCTCCGTTTGATACTCGCCGGAATTGTATCCACGCCCCTGCGCTTCCTCGTGGCGCCGTTCAAAAAATTCGGTCTTTTCTGCCACTCCCGTGCGGTTCAATCGGTATTTTAGCGTATTTCGGGAAAAATGTCAAATATTTCGGGGTATATTTTCGTAAAAAAGGGCAAAAATAAGGGTAATAAACCGATTAAGGAGCCATTCATGGAAGACAAGAAGATAAACGAAGAAACCTTAAATAAGATTTACCGCAACGCGCACATCGCCCTGCAATCCATTTCCAACGTTCTCGAAGAGGCCGAGGACGAGAAAATGAAAGCCGAACTCAAAGACCAGTACGACGGCTACGAAAAGATCATCGGGGAAATTTCCTCGTACATGGCCGAGCTTAAACTGGAGCCGAAAGACATAGGCGCCATGAAAAAGGGCTTCATGTGGTCCGCGGTCAAGTTCAAGACGCTGACCGACAATTCCACCACCCACCTCGCGGACATGATGCTGCAAGGCACGATCATGGGAATAACCGAACTTTATACGACCATGCGTTCCAACGGGGAAAGCGTAACCGAAGAAACGCGCGCCCTCGTGAAAAAACTGCTCGATTTCGAAGAAGAGTGCGAAAAGAAACTGAAATCCCTCCTTTGACGAAAGAGGCGCCCCCGCCATGCGGCGGGGGCGTTTTTTTATTCTTCCAGCGTAAAGTCGATAGATACGCTCTTTTCGTACTTGGAGTGCATATACGGCTTGATCACCCCCGCGTGATACCCGTCCGCCTGATAGCGTTCGAGCGCGGCGAACGATTCCAGCCAGACCTCCAGGATGAGGTCGAAACTCCTCTCGCTGCCGAGTTCGTCCGCGTGCGCCTGCACGTTGACGACTTCGGGCACGCGGCCCTGCATGCCTTTCAGCAGCGCGACCGCCTCGGGCAGGTTTTTCTTCTCTTCTTTTTTGAACTTGTAGCAAACGACGTGTTTTATCATTTTTCTCTTTCTCCTCTTTTTCTCACGATCTCCGGCAGCACGCCGCACACGAACGCCGACGCCACGATGAGCGCCGAGCCGATCAGCATGCGCGCGGTGAGCGGTTCGCCCAGACAGGCGCCCGCGGCGACGCCGAACACCGCCGACAGCGAGAGCATGAACGCCGAGCCGCTTTCGCTCGCCCGTTTCTGCCCCGCGAACTGAAAGGCCTGCGCGCCCGCCGTGCCGAACGCGGCGAGCAAGAGCAGGGGCAGCAGTCCGAATATATCGAAACGCAGTCCGCCGTAGCCGCCCCGCTCGAAGGCGAGCGACAGTCCGCCGCAAAGTATGCCGACGAAGATGAACGCGGGCGGCAGAACGCCCTCCGCGCCGCCGAGATCGCTCAGTTTTTTGAATACTAGTATCTGCGCCGCAAAGAATATCCCGCTCGCCGCCGTGAGCAGGTCGCCCGCGTTGAAAGAATACTTTCCGCCGAGCATGACGAGCGCCGCGCCCGCGGCGCAGAAGATGGCGGCGGCGACGTGATAGGCGTTTACGCGTTCCTTATAAAACGCGAAACACAAAAAGGGCACGAAAACGCTCTGCCCTTCGGTGAGCACGGCGGCTTTGACCGCCGAACCGGAAAGTTTCAGCCCGTACGCCTGCAGGACGAATCCCGCCGCGAGCAGGAGCGCCAGCGCCGCCGCCCACAAAACGTGGCGGCGCCTGAGCGAAAACACGCTTTCGTGATAAAACGCGAGGAGCAGCGCCCCGCCGAAGAGAAAGCGGAACGCCAGCACGAAAAACGCGGGATATTCTTTCAGCGCGTATCCCAGCGCGAAGTACGACGTTCCCCATAGCGCGGCCGCGGCGGCGAGCGCCGCCCCGCCCGCGAGCTTTTTCTTCTTTTCCCCGTCCATTTTTTAATCTTTCTTGTACATCAGACAGCGGCAGTTGTCGCACTCGATGATCTCGCCGCCTTTCAGTTTGTTGATATCCGCCATGGAAATTTCCATCAAACACTTGCCGCACATGTTTCCCTTGGCCTCGAACAGCACGGGGAACATCTTGTCTTTTCTCTTTGCCTTGTATTTTGCCATCAGGGCGGCGTCCACCGTCTTTTCGATCTCGGCAAGCCTTCCCTCGATGGCCTTGCGTTCGGCTTCCTTGCCGCCTTTCAGCTCGTCGTACTTCGCCTTGTATTTCTTGTACTGCGCCTGCGCCGCCTTGGTGTTGGCGCGCAGTTTCTGATAGGATTTCAGAACGGCGTTCATCTCGTCGGTAAGGGCGGCGGCCTGGTTGTGCAGGGCGTTCATCTTCCCCGCAAGCTCGTCCGCCTTTTTCTGTAAGTAGGAAGCGGCGTTCTCGTCCTCGCAGCTCTCGGTCGCGCCGGCGATCTCCTTCAGCGTTTCGCCCAGATCCTTATGCGCGGCGGCTATGCTTTCGTAAAGCCCCGCGAGGTCTTTCGCCTTTTTTTCCAGCGCTGCGAGGTTTTCGTCCACACCCTCTAAAAATTTACGCGCCTGCGCGGTCTTTTTGCGTTCCTCGCTCCCCTGCAGGTCCTGTTCGATCGCGCGGAGAAGCGCGTCTTCTTCCTGATAAGTCAATAACTCTTTTACCATTCTTGCTCTCCTTATATTTTCTGAATGATGCGACGGCGCGGTCCGCCCCCTTCGGGGCGCCGTAAACCGCTCCGTCACAGATATCTGCCGTCTTCGAAATACTCCGTTTCCGCCCTGCCCGCGAGCAGGCCTTTCATCTTTGCGAAAAAGGCTTTGAAACCGTAATTTTCCGCCGCGTAGTGAGGCAGAAGCAAAAGCGCCTTTCCGTTTTCCACGATCTCGCGGATCACGTGATGGGGCGCGTCCGAGGTAACGAAAACGTCCGCGGCGTCCTTGTGTTCCGCCGCCTCGTCGCCGCCAGCGCCGCAGAAGGACGCAACTTTTTCTATACGCCTGTCGGGGTCGCCGTACACGACCAGTTTTTCCGTGCCGAACTTGACCTTGACGCGCTCCGCGAATTCGCCGAGCGATACGGGCGGAATTTCAAACGCCTTTCCGTAGCCGGCGCCCGCGCAGGGCGAGGAAAGCGCGGTGAATTCCGCCGCGCCCAGGCCGTAGGCCATCATGTCGTCTATGCCGCCGGGCGCCAGATCGAGGTTGAGGTGCTGGGAAAAGACCGCCATGCCCTTCGCGACGGCCGCCGCGACGGCGGCGCCTGCGGCGGAATCCTCCCCGATCCTCATCAGCCCGTAATAAATGGCGGGGTGGTGCGTGATCACGCAGTCGCAGCCGCTCTTCGCGGCTTCCTCCACGACCTTTTCGCTGAGATCGAGCGAAAAGGCGATCTTGTGCACGCCGCCCTTGCGGGAAACGATCAGCCCGCTGTTGTCGTGCATGCCCAAGCCCTTGCAAGCCTCGCTGACGGCCAGCGGACAGATGTTTTCCATGATGTCGCCGAGTTCTTTCAATGTGATCATAACAAAACTTTCTCCAGTCTTTCTTTCCGCGCGAGAAGTTCCGCCCGCGCCGTTTCGCCCATCGGTTTGGCGAGGTATTCCGCAATGTCGGCAAGCTCGGCCTTTATCTTCCCGATAAAGGCTTCGGGGCGCTCCGCGAGGTTGGTGCGGCCGAAAAACTCCTCGTCCGCGCTCAGCTCGTCCGCGCCGCGCGCGGCAACGATTATGTCGTAATACCTGACGTCCCGAAAGGTTACGTCCTCCGCGATCTTATATCCGTTATCCGCGAGAAAGCGCCTCACCTTGGGCGCGTTTTTCATCGGCTGCAACACAAGCCGTTCGGGAAGCTCCGCCGCCGCGCTCAAAATCTTTACGATCTCTTCTCCGCCCATCCCCGCGACGAGCGCTTGGTCGGGCGTTTCGGGGAAAGCGGCGAATCCGTCCGAAACGAAACTCTCCACCAGCCCCGTGCGCATATGTACGGCGAGCAGCTTTTCCGCTTTCGCCAGGCACTTTTCGCTGACGTCCGAAACGTACACCTTTTCCGCCAGCGCGTTTTTTACCACGAGTTCCGCGACGAAACCGTGGTCGCACCCGACGTCCGCGAACAGGCGGCAGGGGCGCAGGCGCGAATATATTTCCGTTATCCTGTCCATTTAGTCGAGGAAATCCTTGAGCCGTTTGCTCCTGCTCGGGTGGCGCAGCTTTCTCAGCGCCTTTGCCTCTATCTGACGGATGCGCTCGCGCGTAACGTTGAATTCCTTGCCGACTTCCTCCAGCGTTCTGGGACGGCCGTCGTCTATGCCGTAGCGCAGGCGCAGCACCTTTTCTTCGCGCGGGGTGAGCGTGTCGAGCACGCCGAGGAGCTGTTCTTTCAGCATGGTATATGCCACCGCGTCCGACGGCGTGGCGCTGCCCTCGTCTTCGATAAAGTCTCCGAGGTGGGAATCCTCCTCCTCGCCGATCGGCGTTTCGAGGGAAACGGGGTCCTGCGCGATCTTCTGTATCTCGCGCACGCGCTCTTCGGAAATACCCATTTCGCGCGCGATCTCTTCGGGCGTCGGCTCGCGGCCGAGTTCCTGCAGCAGGCGGCGGGACACCCTGATCTGCTTGTTGATCGTTTCCACCATGTGCACGGGGATGCGGATCGTCCTCGCCTGGTCGGCGATGGCGCGGGTGATGGCCTGCTTTATCCACCAGGTGGCGTAGGTGGAAAATTTAAAACCCTTCTGATAGTCGAACTTTTCCACCGCCTTCATCAGACCGAGGTTGCCCTCCTGTATGAGGTCGAGAAAGAGCATGCCCCTGCCCATGTACCGTTTGGCGATGGAAACGACGAGGCGCAGGTTCGCCTCCGAAAGGATTTTCTTCGCCTCTTCGTCGCCCTCCATCATCTTTTTGGCGAGTTCGGTTTCGTCCTCGGGCGAAAGCAGGGACACCTTGCCGATGTCCTTCAGATACATCTTCACGGGGTCGTCCATGCTGATCTCTTTGAGCAGCTGGTCGTACAATTCCTTATCCCGTTCGTATTCGTTGATGACCTGTATCCCCGCCTGATCGAGTTTGATATACACTTCCTCGATCTCCTGCGGGGTCGCGTCGAATTTATCCAGCCTGTCGAGCAGCTGATCGAGGCTCACGCTGCCTTTTTTCTTGTTTTCCGCAATGATCTCGTTGATGATCTCTTCCAGTTTCTGCGCCATTTTGAAAATGTTTCTCCTATGTTTATAATCTGTTCAGCTCGGCGATCTTTTCCATGAGCCGTTTGGTCAGTTCTTTTCTGCGCGCGACGTCGTTTTCCGCGTCGCATAGTTTGGTGAGCGAATCTATTTCCTTTTCCAAGCCGCGGCGGAACAGCGTGTTCACGCAGTCCTTAAAGTATTTCGTTTCGTCGAAATCCCGCTTTTCGGAAAGTTCGAGGGCCAGCACAGAGGAAAGCTCCTCCCTGCCGCTCTCGTCCACCACGTCGTAAAGCACGTTCGGCTTGGGCTGCCGGCCCTCCCCGCGGCATTCCTTCACGTAGTCGGCGATGGCGGCGTGCACGGGGTTTTCAAACCGCAGTTTTCCCGCGTCGAATTCCTCGGCGTATTTTTTGGAAAACACCAGCGACGCCAGCACGAACCGCTCCGCCTGCAGGTTCTTTTCCTTCGCCTCCACGGGCAGGATCTCCGTTTTGGGCCTTGCGCCCGTGCCCGCGGAATCGAGTTCGCGTTTCAAAGATTCGTAGGTGATGCCCGTCATCCTGCGGATCTCTTTGAGCAGATCCTCCTGTTCGGCCGCGGACGGGCTTTCCCGCACGACCTTGACGGCCTCCTGCACGAATTTACGCTTGCCCTCCACGTCCTCCACGTCGTAAGTCTTTTTCAAAACGTCCAGCTTGAAGTCGATCAACGGTTTCGCCTCTTCGAGCAGTTTCGAGTAAGCGTCTTTGCCCTGTTTTTTCACCACGTCGTCGGGATCCATTCCCTCGGGGAGAGCCACGACCTTGACGTTCAGCCCCTCGTCCTTGAGTATTTCGAGGCCGCGCACCGAGGCTTTCTGCCCCGCGAAATCGCCGTCGTAACTGATGAGCACGTTGTCGGTATACCGCTTGATGAGCCGCGCCTGATCCTTGGTGAGCGCCGTTCCCATGCTGGCGACGACGTTCTCGAAGCCCGCCGCAACCAGGGAAATGACGTCCATATGCCCTTCCACGACGACGACGTTTTTGATGCCGACTTCGTTTTTCAGCTTTTTCAGGTTGTTGATGTTGAAAAGCGTGTTCCCCTTGGAAAACACCGCCGTTTCCCTGGTGTTGACGTATTTTGCGAAGCCCTTGTCCTCGAGGATGCGCCCGCAGAACGCCACCACCTGGTTCATATGGTTGATTACGGGAATGATCAGCCTGCCGCCGAGCGCGTCGAAATACCGCCCGTTCTTGCTGCCGACCACGCCGGCTTCCGCCATCTCTTCAAAGGTATACCCCCTGCGCCTGAGATATACCGGCAGGGAATTGAAGTCGAGCGACGCGCCTATGCCGAATTTCCGCACGGTCTTGCCGTCCACCCCGCGCCTGCCGAGATATTCGAGAAACTTGTCCGCCCCCTCTTTTTTCAGATTGCCGACGTAAAACAACGCCGCTTCCCGCAAAATGGCGTACAGCTTTTCCTTTTTTTCCTTGGCTCGGCGGATATTTTCGTCGTTCTCGCTGCGTTCGGGCAGTTTCACGCCCGCTTTCGCCGCGAGGAACTTCACCGCGTCCGAAAAATCCAAGCCCTCGATCTCCATGACGAAACTTATCACGTCCCCGCTCTTGTGGCAGCCGAAACAATAATAGAACTGTTCGGTGCCGTTCACGCAGAAGGACGGCGTTTTTTCGTGGTGGAAGGGACACCTCCCCCAAAAGTTGCTGCCCCGCTGCTCGAGCTGTAAATACGAGGATATCACCGCCACGAGATCGTTTTTGCTCTTGACTTCGTCGATGGTCTTTTCGTCGTAACCTCTCATTTACTTATCCTTTTCAGTATTCCGCTTTTTCTTGGTATTCATACTGTTTCTGTATACGAAAAAAGTACAGTATAAAAATTCCAGCGCCATATTTAAAATCATGGTAACGCCGAGCACGATATATTCGTTGACGCCCGCTGCCGCGGCGGCGTTTCCGCCCCAGGTCGTGAGCGGGGTGAACACCGCGTAGAACGCAAACACTTTCAGCATGGCGACGGGCACGTTCGCCGCCGACTTGAATGTGAATTCGCGGTTGAGCGTAAAATTCCACAAAACCGACAGCGTGAGCGCTATGAGATAACACACCCAGTAGTTCCATTTCAATATCTCGTTCATCAAGGTGAACGAACCGAGCTGGATCACGCCCGCCGAGGCCGAAAAAAACACGAATTTCATCGCCTGGACGAAACGTTCCTTTTTGCCTATGCGCGTTCTGCCTTCGCTTTCGGGCAGTACGCCGGACTTCTTTTCATTTTCCATTTATATCACCGTAAAAATCCACGCCGCCGCCGCGATCTCCAAAAGCGCGAAAAGCGGAAAAAACACCCTAAAATACCAGTGCTTTGTCTTGTGTCTGAAAAAAAACATGCCCGCGCTCGCGCCCAATCCGCCGAAAAGCGCGGCAACGAGAAAGAGCGTGCGCTCGCGTATGCGCCATTCGTTCTGTTCCGCGCGGCGCTTGTCCGCCCCCATCAGCGCGAACGCCGCCGCGTTGATAAACAGCAGATACGCCGCAAATATCATATCCCAACTGCTCATGTCAAAGCCCCCAGGACTTCGGTATGAAAATATTTTCGTACACGTAATACGCGTATTTGTCCGACATGCCCGAAATATAGTCGCAGATGCTCTGGTCTATCCCGCTCTTGTAGGCTATGCCGATATAAAAGGGCGGCAGTTTGTCCGGATGCTGCGCGAAATATTCGTACAATCCCGTGAGCATGCGGGTTGCTTTTTCCTCTTCGCGCCGCGCGTTTTCGGAAAAATACACCTCTTCGAACATAAATTCGCGCAGGAGCTTCGTCGCCTGAAAGACCTCTTCCTCCATTTCCACTTTCGGCTTGCCGCTGCTCGCGCGGTAAATGGAAAATATCATGGAATTTATGCGTTCGCGCGAAGTTTTGCCCAGCACCTTCACCGCCTCTTCGGGCAGATCCTCCTCCGAGATCAGCCCGCCGTGCACGGCGTCGTCTATATCGTGGTTGATATACGCGATCCAGTCGGAAACGGACACCGCCCGCCCTTCGAGCGTCATGGGCGAAAGCGATACTTTGTGATTGAGAATACCGTCCACCACCTCGCGCGTAAGGTTGAGCCCCTGCCCGTCGTTTTCCAGAAATTCCACCACGCGTTTGCTCTGCTCGTTATGCTTGAACCCGTAGGGCGAAAGCTTGTCGAGCACGCGCTCCCCGCTGTGGCCGAACGGCGTGTGGCCGAGATCGTGCCCCAGGGCGATGGCCTCGGTCAGATCTTCGTTGAGAGAGAGCGCCCGCGCTATGCTGCGCGCGATCTGCGTTACGTCTATGGTATGCGTCAGCCGCGTGCGGTAATTGTCCCCTTCGGGACAGAAAAACACCTGCGTTTTGTTTTTCAGCCTGCGGAAGGACTTGCAGTGGATTATCCTGTCGCGGTCGCGCTGGAAATCCGTGCGCATGGGACAGGGTTCTTCTTCCCGCGCCCTGCCGAGCGTATCCTCCGACTTCTTTGCGTAGGGCGAAAGAAACATGTTTTCGATCTCTACGGTCTTTTCCCGCATATCCTGCCCTCCTCGGCGTTTCACACTTATTTTATTCGACGGAACGGAAAAAAATCCTTTTTTTGCCCCGCGAAATTTTTATTTTCACAAAAAATTTGCGTTTTGCGGGCGCATTTCTTGCGTTTTTCCGCGGTTTTTGATACTATATAGACATTATGAAACCGCTCGGCAACGACTGGGACGAAATCCTGAAAGACGAATTCGAAACGCCGTCTTACAAGGAACTACGCGCCTTTTTGAAAAGAGAATATTCCACGCGCGACGTCTATCCCCCGATGGATCGGATTTTCGAATGTTTCCGCCTGACGCCCTTCGCGGCCGTGAAAGCGGTCATCCTCGGGCAGGATCCCTACCACAACCCGCGCCAGGCGATGGGGCTTTCCTTTTCCGTCCCCGACGGCGTGCCTCCCCCGCCCTCCCTGCTCAATATGTGCAAGGAGCTGGAGGACGAACTCGGCATACCGCAGGCGGAGAGCGGAAATCTGACCAAATGGGCGGAACAGGGCGTTCTGCTTCTGAACACCGCGCTCACCGTGCGGGCGTACAGCGCAAACTCTCACCGCGGCCGCGGCTGGGAACCCTTCACCGACGGCGTGATCAAAAAGCTTTCGGACGGCAGGGAAAATCTGGTATTTCTGCTGTGGGGCGGCAACGCGCGCGGCAAGAAAAGCCTGATAGACGGAAAAAAACACCTTGTGCTGGAATGCGCGCATCCCAGCCCGCTTTCGGCTTTCAACGGCTTTTTCGGCTGCGGACACTTTAAAAAGACGAACGACTACCTGATATCGCACGGCATAAGCCCTATAGACTGGAATTTGAACGCAAAATGAAATTTATAGTGATCCTCGGGGACGGCATGGCCGATTACCCCATAGCAGAACTCGGCAACAGAACGCCGCTCGAAGCGGCGAAAACACCGCACTTCGACGCGCTCGCGAAAAAAAGCGAGATCGGACTGGTAAAGACCGTGCCCGACGGCATGAAACCCGGCAGCGACGTGGCCAACCTTTCGGTGCTCGGCTACGATCCCGCTGTTTATTATTCGGGGCGCTCCCCGCTCGAAGCGGCGAGCATAGGCATACCGCTGAAAGATACGGACGTTACTTTCCGCGCAAACCTCGTAACCCTCGGCGGCGGGGAGGACTTTGAGGACGCCGTGATGCTCGATTATTCCGCGGGCGAGATATCCACCGCGGAGGCAAAGGAACTCATCTCCTTCCTCGCGGAAAAGCTGGACGCGGAAAACTCCAAACTCTATGCGGGGGTGAGTTACCGCCATTGCCTGGTGCTCGCCGAGGGCAGCGTGCAAACCGAACTCACGCCGCCGCACGACATCACGGGCCGCCCCGTGCGCGGGTATCTTCCGCAGGGCGAGGGCGCCCGGTTCCTGCTTTCCCTGATGGAAAAATCGCGCAAACTCTTGAAAGATCACCCCGTCAACCGCGCGCGGGAGGCCGCGGGCAAGCGCCCCGCCTCCTCTTTGTGGTTCTGGGGTGCGGGCAGAAAGCCGAAACTCGACGGCTTTGAAAAAAAATTCGGCAAAAAGGGCGTGATGATCTCCGCCGTAGACCTGCTGAAGGGCATAGGCAAGCTGACGGGCATGCAGGTGCCCGACGTAAAGGGCGCGACGGGCAACTACGATACCGACTTCACCGCCAAAGCGCGCGCGGCGCTCGACGCGTTCGACGGCGGCGCGGACTTCGCCTATATCCACATGGAGGCGCCCGACGAATGCGGGCACCAGGGCGATCTCGCGCATAAGATCTATTCGATAGAACAGATCGACCAAAAGGTCGCGGGCTTTCTCATTCCCGAAATGGAGAGGCGGGGCGAGCCGTTTTCCGTGCTCCTGCTGCCCGATCACCCCACGCCCGTCGCCGTTAGAACGCACGTTTCCGATCCCGTGCCCTATCTCTTATACAGGAGCGGGGAAAGCGCGTCCGTCGGCCGGGCGGAGGTTTACAGCGAGCGCGCGGCGGCGGATACGGGCGTTTTCGTACCCGCCGGATACGAGCTGATGAAAAGATTTTTAATGCGCTGAAAGATGAATTGTCAAACCAAGCGCAGCGCATAGTAAGATTTTGAAAAAAACAAATCTTAAAATAATTCGCTGAAAAACATAAAAGCGCGGCTAATAGCCGCGCTTTTTCTTTCGCCGCGGAAAACCGCGCCGTTTTCAGTCGAGCTGTATTTCTTCGAGTTCTTTCGGAGGCACCGCCTCGGGGGAGGTTTCGGACATCTTTTTCACGAGCATGGCCGCTTTGTTGACGGGAATATTCGTACCCGCGCCGGCGACGCAGCCGCCGGGGCAGCCCATGCCCTCGATAAGACAGCCGTTCTTTTTGCCGAGTTTCGCCAGCATGAGCATCTTGCTGCATTCGTCCAGCCCCTCGCAATGTTCGATATGGACCTCCGTGTCGGGATAATATTTCCCGATGCACTTTTCGATGGCTCCCGCCACGCCGCCCGCGACGGCATACCCTCTGCCCGCGCCCGTGGCGTCGTGCATTTCTTCTTCGCACTCGATATCCTCCACGTCGATATTCTTCGCCTCGAACACCGCGGAAAGCTCTTCGAAGGTCAGCACGAAGTCCACGTCGCTCCTGATCGAGCGGCGGGAGGCCTCCAGCTTTTTCGCCGCGCACGGGCCGATGAATACCACGCGCGCTTCGGGATGTTTTTTCTTGATGGTGCGCGCCGTCGCCACCATGGGCGTAAGGGTGTTGGAAATATTGTCGATGGTGGTCGGGAAATACTTTTTCGCCAGCACTGCCCATGCAGGGCAGCACGAAGTGAGCATGAACGGAATTTTGCCCGTGGCGACTTCTTCGGCGTAATGTTTCGCCTCGATGACCGCGCCCATATCCGCGCCGAGGGCGACTTCGTAAACTTCCTTGAAGCCGAGCAGTCTCAGCGCCGCCTTGATCTTACCCGGCGTGGCCTTGTCGCCGAACTGTCCAACGTAAGCGGGCGCGAGCGCGACGATGATCTCGTCGCCGCGTTTGAGCGCGCGTATGAGCTGAAAGATCTGCGACTTGTCCGCAATGGCGCCGAACGGACAGCTGACCATGCACATGCCGCAGGAAACGCATTTGTCGTTGTTGATGCGCGCGCGGCCGAGGTCGTCGCTCTCGATGGCCTTCACGCCGCATGCCTGCGCGCACGGCCTCGTCTGGTGCACGATGGCGCCGTAAGGGCATACGTTTTTGCACTTGCCGCATTTGATGCATTTATTCTGGTCTATGACCGACCTGCCGTCCACGATGGATATCGCGTTCTTCGGGCAGACCTCCGTGCAGGGGTGCGCCACGCAGCCGCGGCAGTTGTCGGTTACCATATAGCGGTTAGGCGGGCAGGCCTCGCACGCAGAGGGTATCACCTGCATGAGGGGCGGTTCGTAATATTTATCCGCAATGTCGCTCTCGTGCAGGCCGTTCGTTATGTGAACGGGTTTGTCCTCGGGACGGAGCGAAAGTCCCATCGTCAGGCGGACGCGCTCCGAACATATGGCGCGCTCGCGCCAGATGCTTTCGCGGTAAAGCGGCTTGTCGCCGGGGGTGATGTTGTAGGGAATGGCCTCGATTGCGTCGTTGATGTCGCCGTCGCGTTCGAACGCCACGCGCGCGACCTCCACAAAGACCTGTCTCCTGAGCAGTTTCAAAGGTGTAAGAAGTCCTCTCTCCATGTTTGTTCTCCTTATGATTATTGTAGCTTAAATCCCCTCGTCTGTCAACCTGTTTTTATCTGCCGTACGCTTCCGCGAGCGAACGCAGATCTTCCGCGGTCCGTTCCGCAAAATATTTTTCCTCTATGCGCACGCTCCAGTTCTGCGCCTTATCGGTGGAGGGTTCGTTCATGCGGTATTCCCCGCCGAGGCGCGCCGCGTCCTGCATGGGGAGCACGAAGAGCTGCGCCTTGCAGGCGAAACCCAGGGCGATCACCGCGTCGCACAGCTCCTCGTCCGTATCGGCGTTCCCCCCGGCGTTCATTTCCTTCAAGCTGTTTTTTACGCCCGCGACGAAGTTGTTTTTGTCCCACGAGCTCATGTTTTTCAGCAGGGAAACGAGGGTGTCGTTGTCGTGCGTGCCCGTGTAGCAGACGGAATTTTTTTCTATGTGTTCGGGCAGGTATTTGTTATCCTTTTCGCCGTTGAACGCGAAGGAAAGCACGCACATGCCCGGAAAGCCCGTTTCTTCCAGAAGTTCGTATACACCGTCGTCCAGAATACCTAAATCCTCCGCGATGACGCGCGCTTTGTTCACCTTGCCGAGCAGGGCGGCGAACAGCTTCTCGTGCGGCACGTCCACCCAGCGCCCGTTTTTGGCGTTCGGGCTGCCCGCGGGGATTTCGT
>ERZ506969.102-NODE-102-length-35412-cov-66.9702_pt1 | contig 35412 bp, 30 predicted proteins | sample MGYA00512891_ERZ506969 | MGnify/ENA metagenome assembly ERZ506969
ATTCAAAATCAACCGTAGAAATACGTGCCGGTTCGAGTCCGGCCTTCGGCACCATACAAAGCTTTTTTTAAGTCTACTAAGGCCTACTTTAGTCCATAAGAACAGTAAGTTAAGCATGTATCTGGCTTTTCTTAGTCTGTCCACGTCTACTCAATTCCTTGAACATATACCAACTGATGATGGTATAACTGATGGTATTCCCGGTTCGACTGATTTTGGTACCAACACTGGAGGTATCAACTGATGGCTCTCACGGATATCAAAGTTAGGACTACCAAGCCCTCTGACAAACCCTTCAAACTTACTGATGGGCAGGGTATGCACCTGCTGATCAATCCTAATGATCTCCTCCCTGAAAACAGTGCTAGGGTAAAAATACGAAGCTCTCTGATTTAGTACTGCACTGATTTTGGGCCAGGGTCAAAACCCCGGAAATCTCAAAAAGTGCGTGGAACTAAAACGGGTATGCTTACAATAAATTTAAAGCCACTCCATGTAAAAGTGGCTTTTTATTTTCCGGAAATTATAAGCTTGAATACCTTGGCCTCAGGTAAAAACGATAAGGCTTATTAAAATAACCTAATTCATAGTATTCTGGATTATATTCGATATCGTGATTCTCATAGAAGAAAGCATCATCTTTATTGATCTGAGTTTCTGGATCTACAAGGTTTTTTCTTCTTGCATCAAAAACAACTAAATATGCTTGAGGTAATCTTTCAGGGCTACTTGTGAATTCATTGTCTATGTACTCAATTAATTGCTTAGCACCCTCACGCGCCCTGTTTTCGTCATAAATGGTAAATGGCTTTTTAGGGTCTTTCGGAGCGATTTTTAGAGAGGTTCCAATCCATTTTATCTCGATGAGAGCAGTAGCTTTGCTGTGAAACCATGATATTTTGATATCTACAGGTTTTGTATCATCTGTATTTTGTTCTGCTCTAACGTCGGCATCTTTTAATGTCATATTTAAAGCCTGAACGAGAGAATCACGCATAATATGTTCTGGCTTATTATTTAAAAACAATCTTGCACCAGCAACGCCTTTATGCCAAATAGACTGGAGGATTTTACACGTAGTCTCTCTCGCCATTTTGATATAATACGCTTTCAAAGCATCATCCAATGAACGGTAAGTTGGGGCACAGAAGTTGCTTGTTATCATTGGAGAAAGAGGAACTACTTCATCAGTGAAAGCGCCGATGTAAAAATGCTCTTTTTTATTATTAAGACTATAGAATATATAATTTTTGCGCAATTCTTCGTCATTATGAAAATCGTTCTCATCGGTTATTGATAAAGCACAGCTTCCATCTTCTAAAACTTCAAAAGATATACATTTATCAGAACGCGAGCATATTATTGTATGTATATTATCAAAATCATAAATTAGAGTAACAGCCTCTCTGGGAAATATGTTTTCTTTTGTTTCAAAGTTTTCAATTTTGATATAAAACATTAATTTAAAGTTTACACTCTCTGCTGGAAAATGTTGATAAAATATCTTTATTCTATCCATCAAAAAAGAAAGTTTATCAGTGCCAATATTACCAAAGACTTGGCTTGCATGAAGTGTTGGACTGCTTGCAATTAAGTCATGTATTCTTCCGAGGTCTGCATTGATAAACATAAACTTATCCTTCAGTTCTCATTACACGGGCAGATAACCAAATTACAGCAGGGATAATAAATCTTTATTTTCCTTTCCAATCATTTTTGATATGACATCATATTCTTCATATAAAATATCTATGTTATCTTCATCATCCAGTAATGGCGCTGCCTGAGCAAGGCTGGTACTTAAAGACATTCCAGGCGAGTTTTTAATTGCATTTCTTATTGCGCCAGATGGTATATTGAGTCCACATTGTAATGCTGTACTGATAAGTTCTCTTCTGTTTACCAAAGATTTATCATGAGAGAAGTTATTTAATTCAGCAGATATAATATCATCATTAGGATGAAATAAACCACTTTCATCGCTGTAAATGAAACCTCTATTCAATAAAAAATCTATTGCATGCTGAAGTTCATTTGAAAATGGGAATCCATATTCAGTTACGGTGTATTTATAACCCCAGCTGCTTATTGATTCGCCTTTAAATAAAGCTAGCACGCATGATAGATATGAATAAAGATGATATTCAACAAAAGATATAGGACGCAGCGATGCAGGCATTTCGTCCATTATCATTAGTGAATCAAAGTAGGCGGAGGGTAGTATTTGTTTCATAATTACTCCATGGCTTCTTCAATATCGTTATAGGCTCTGGTGAACAAACCCTCTTCACTTTTCTGCACTTCTGTAAGGTTTGTCCACTCAGTCATTCTTACTATTTGCATTCCCTGCTTTTTTTGTAGGTTAGCAAGCCTTAGAACAAGATATGAGCTTCTAAGATTTGCAGTCATAAGTATGAAATTGTTTTGTTTAGCATATTTAGAAAACATTGAGCCAGCTCTCGCTTCATACGCTATATCTAAGGAGCCTTCAGGTGTATCTATAAGTAGTGTAGCTGGACCATCGCACATAAATTCAGTTATTGCCATTCTTAATGCAATGTCAATAAAAAATCGCTGACTCTCTGATAGCTTATCTGAGGTTGTTCTCAGTTTTTTATTCATGTGCAACGTCAAGCCAAATCCTGATTTGGTTTTCGATTTGTGATGTTCTAAAACTACATCAACGGGCATTCCAATGAATTCTTCTGCTAATTCTCTAAATCGTAAAACAAAAGATTCTGCATATATAGAGTAATTTACCTTTAATTCTTTTTCATGTTTTCTTAATTGATCGCGAAGCTCATCTCTTTTTTTATAGAATGCCAAGCTACTTTTATTAAACTTGTCTCTCTGCGCTTCCAATTCTTTTATTTCTTGCGTGAAATAATGAGGGTTTGGTGAGCTTCCTAAAAGAATGGCACCTCTATTTTCGTTTTCAAACGAGTCAAGTTCTGCTTGTGCTGCTTGTTCATTGGCTTCAGCTATATTTAACTCAGAAATAACCCGGTCTAATGCTTGATAGGTTATTTCAAGTTTTTCTTTGATGTTTGCCCTTTCAATATCTATTTTTTTGATTTTTTGAAGAGCAAGTTTGTCAGCATCTGAATCATCAATAACTTTAGATAAGCATAATGGGCATTTATTTTCGGATATTATATCTTCTAAATGATGAGATATATCATGTGATTCAGAATTACAAAGAGCGCATTTATGATCTTCTATGCTTAATTTTATTAACGGATGATACCGCAAGTGGCTCATATTAGATAGGCGAGATGAGAACTCTTTTCTATATTCGACCTCTAACGCTGAATATTTCGAATTCAATTCAGCGCATTTAACTTCTAAGTCTTTTTTCTCTAAATTTATATGAGCGGTTCTATTTTGCGCATATTTAACATTTTCACAAAGTTTTTTATGTCTTTCTAACGTTTGTGCTTGTGATAAGCCATCATCGCTGTGCTTATCCCTCATTGCTGATAACAATTCATCGATTTGACGTGTTATTTGTTTTGCTGCGAACTTAGCATTTCGTCCTCTTGAATCTTCCTTCTCCATTTCATTCTGTAAGTTTTCAGCTAAAATAGCTACAGAAGGATCAGTTCCAAAAGCTATATATAATGCATTAGTTAATATATCGTCGTTCCAAAGTAATAAATGTCTTGATTCATCAAACACAGATATAAAATGGAAAAGAAATATATATTGGCTAAAATCCTTTAATCCAGTTAATTCAATTATTTTTTGCTGATATAATGACTCCATTTCCTCAGCGTTACTGTTATTTAAATTTAAGGTGGTATGATTATTATTCCCAAGGTTTTCGATCGAAAGACTTGAAACTTTACCATCAGAAAATAGATGGCGCACAACTTCTATTCTTGTATTCTTGCATTCTAACAGTACTGATACTTTAACTCGTCCACGTAAACTTTCACTAATTCGACCATTAAAATAATCAGTTGTTCTTGTATTTCTTGTCGCATTCTTGGCATATTCTGGAGCCGTAGAGAAATTTTTCTCAGTAAGCGGAATCGCTCCGGTTATACAGTAAGTTACAGAATTAAGAAAAGTAGATTTTCCTAATCCATTAGCTCCGATCAGACAATAAACATTTTTATTGACTTCTGTTATAATATTTGGATTGCTCGTGTATAAATCAAAGTCATATAGTCTAACTTGTTTAATTATAGGTAAGGTGATCTTATTTCTTTCAGTGGTCATGATTTTACCTTATTTTCTTGAAAACCAAACAATGTTCAGAGAGCTCAAATTTACCGCCATGCTGAGAGCTGCTCCTCATTGAACGTATCTCACCTTTTTCTTGGAGTACAAAACCAAGAGATATCAAAATTTCTTCAAGTATGACACCAACGTCAATATGTACACCTGCATATTGGCTATCACCTATAGCAACTATGGCGTGATGGTTTACAGGTAATATTCTACTAAATTCTTTAAAAATAGTTTGAAGGTCTTCAAAATAATTATAAACCATCTCAGGTATATTTTTGTTCCAAAGATCCTTCCTCAATTTATTTAAATTATCAAAAACCGTTATTAAGGTTTTAGAGTTTAGTTCCATATCTGCATCGAAATTCCATTTCGCCTGAACATGAGATCGAAATGTTTGGTTCCTTAATTTCTTATTATCAATATCATTTTTAAGGTAATCTAACATCCACAACTCAATATTGTACACATCCGTATAATCAAAAGAATTAGGATAAGGAGGGGAGAAAATAATAACGTCTGCCTTTTTAATATCCTTTAGCAGTTTTCTTGTATCACCATTAAGAATGGTATGTGTGCTATTATTTTCTGTGCGAAATAATTGAATGTCTTCTAATGCATTATACACAGCTTTGTTTAAAGACCGAATTACATCATGTCCTGTTTTGACTCGTGATTCCCAATTACGTCTATATCTTCTACCTTTTCCATTTACAATTGCATTGCTATTCTCAATAAGAACTGAGCCTAATAACACCTTAAATAAGCGGGCTTCATCATTAGACATTAGTTTAGAGCTTCGCAGTAATGCTCTGATTGTAGCGTATGTATTTTTATAGAATATGAATCTACCTTTGATGCCTGGCTCTGTAAAAGATAAAGGCATGCCAGGCGTCAATAAAAAATCTTCAGGAATAATCTCTAAATTATCGATTATATTTTTATATCCCCTCAAAAATATTTCTGGAGATACGTATTTTAACTTTGCTGAGATTAAGTCTGCTAAGAATGGGTTAACTTCTGTCCCGATTGAATTTATTCCCATCAACTTACATGTGATGGCAGTTGTTCCACTTCCTAAGAATGGATCTAAACATGTATTGACTTCATATGGTAATGAGGTAAGAGTATCAACGACAAACTTTGGAGAAAAGGGTAATGACTCCAACTTACTGATAGTGTTTTATGTTCAGATAATGCCCGATGACCTTGTCATGCAGCTCCACCGATTTTGAGAACGACAGTGACTTCCGTCCCAGCCTTGCCAGATGTTGTCTCAGATTCAGGTTATGTCGCTCAATGCGCTGAGTGTAACGCTTGCTGATAACGTGCAGCTTTCCCTTCAGGCGTGATTCATACAGCGGCCAGCCATCCGTCATCCATACCACGACCTCAAAGGCCGACAGCAGGCTCAGAAGACGCTCCAGTGTGGCCAGAGTGCGTTCACCGAAGACGTGCGCCACAATCGTCCTCCGTATCCTGTCATACGCGTAAAACAGCCAGCGCTGACGTGATTTAGCACCGACGTAGCCCCACTGTTCGTCCATTTCAGCGCAGACAATCACATCACTGCCCGGTTGTATGCGCGAGGTTACCGACTGCGGCCTGAGTTTTTTAAGTGACGTAAAATCGTGTTGAGGCCAACGCCCATAATGCGGGCGGTTGCCCGGCATCCAACGCCATTCATGGCCATATCAATGATTTTCTGGTGCGTACCGGGTTGAGAAGCGGTGTAAGTGAACTGCAGTTGCCATGTTTTACGGCAGTGAGAGCAGAGATAGCGCTGATGTCCGGCAGTGCTTTTGCCATTACGCACCACCCCGTCAGTAGCTGAACAGGAGGGACAGCTGATATAAACAGAAGCCACTGGAGCACCTCAAAAACACCATCATACACTAAATCAGTAAGTTGGCAGCATCACCGAGAAAAGGCTTCCTTAAAGCGAAACCAACGCTGGAAGGGAAGATCTATTGTCCCCTGATTTGAAGAAGTTGGGGCCTTTTCATTATATTTTGAAAGCCACTTACTGAAATTATCGTGTTCACTCTTGGCAATGAACCTGAAAGAGTTAGTAATAGTTTCATTGATTTCTGACTGCCAGAATGACATATTTCAAACTTCCATAAATTTATTTTCTCCCTTATATCACATTTAATCATGAAAATCAATCAATTGTGGTGATTTAATTAATGGTGAATAAGGCTGCGCGTAGTAGTATATTTAATTGTGCAGTGTCCTTTTCTTATATAGCATCAGATTATTTAGAAAATCTTTTATTCGATTTCAATTTTGGGAGGTGATGGTATCTTCCCTTTGTTGCTTTTATTTTTCATGCTAATATCAATAGGATAATTGCGATGTTCGAGTCCGCCCTTCGCATCAATATCAAAACAACCAATAAATAAGTCCTTTAATCTAGCCACGACCAATCATTGATCAACCACGAAATCCTCTCCGAAAGACATTCACAATCCTTAAACCCTTCACACAACATTAACCCCACACACCACACACCACACACCACACACCACACACCACACACCACACACCATACCCCCTCACCCCCTGAACACCTCCCGCCGGTGCCACGCCACAAACCCTTCCTGCGTATAGCATTCTTTCCCCTGCGGCAAGGTAATCGGCTTACCATCAAAATCCCAGAACAGCCTGCCAACAATGCCCCCGCCGTTCACCGCTGGCGAAACCTGGATGCGCATATCCTCATCCAGACCAATGGATCCTTTATCAAAAGCCTTATGGTGAATCGCGCAGAGCGCCAGGCCGTTAGGGATTTCGCAGGGGCCGCCGTGCTGCTTCCATTTGATATGGGCCGCTTCCAGAGCGACGGAGGTATTATCATGGCGCATATTGAAGCCGCAGATCGCGCACTCATAGTTATAGGCGCGCAGCACCTGCTGGCGAAAATGTGGGTCGCGCTCTTTGCGGATCTGCAGCAGATCAAACCCCATCTCTTCTGCCAGTTCTTCCTGAATACTCTCCGGAAAGTGCGCCTCGAGGATCTGATGGGCGAGGGTATTGATCAGCCTCTTATTTCTGTTGAGTAGCGCAAAATGCGGCTCATCAAAGCCGCCGGCGACGTGGCAGAGCTCCAGCTCTTTGCTGGGCGGCTGTCGGCTGCCCTGGGTTGAACACTGTTCGCTGTTGTGCAGCTCCCAGAAGCCGTCGCCTTTCAGGCGCCAAAAGGGCATGTCCGGCCGGTACTGGCGGCGCTGCGGGCCAAAGCGTTCCAGCAGGCTATGCAGCTCATCGCGTATCTCCGAGGCGTAATCGAACATCCGCGCATGGCCGCGCTGGTACTGTGAGAGAACGTACAGCAGCAACAGTGGCTTATGCGGTGCACGCTGCTCGCCTTTGCGCCAGATGGTGATGTTCTCGATCGCGTGTTGCAGGGTCGTGCTGGAGGGCATAGCGTTACATTGGCAGCTAAATAAATGCGATGATGCTCGCAAAATCCTTGCCGATCAACCCACCAGATGCGGCGGTTCTACGTGGATCGCGATTTAACTATCACTGCTATTTATTTGTTCGAAAAGCCCATAGCTTTCTATTTATACTCAAGCTTCGCGCCATCAGATAGCTATGTCTTATGAAAAAACTACCGGACCATTTATCCAGGGAATGCATCATCGCCGCCATTCGCGCTTACGATGCAGGCGTTGCGCATCAGTTTAAAAGCGCACGTCTGTATGAGATCGAGTTTGAGGGGCGTCGGTATCCTTCAAAAGCCATCGTCGGGTTAGCGGCCACGCTTGCCACGGGAACGGAATTTACCCCGGCGGATTTCAGCGGGGGGATTAAATCCAAATGCGTGCGCCTGTTACTGGAGCAAGGATTTACGATCGCGTCGCAGGGCGCTGGCGATGACGAGGTTGCGCTTTTCCCCGATGAGGGGCAGACGACCATGGAGTACGTGGAAGGGGCGGCGATGCAGGTGGTGGTCAATCGCTATGAGCGCGACCATCAGGCTCGTCAGGCGGCGCTTCGCCTGCATGGCTGCCAGTGTCAGGTATGCGGTCTGGATATGGCCAGCCGCTATGGCGATATCGGCCAGGGCTTTATCCATATCCACCATCTCATCCCGCTGGCCGGAATAAAGCAGGACTACCGTCTGAACCCTGAAACCGATCTGATCCCGGTTTGTCCCAACTGCCATGCAATGCTGCACCGGCGAGATCCGCCGTTTACTCCCGAAGAGCTGAAGGCCCGGCTGCGCCCCGCAGACTGACATCCTACAGCGCTCGCTTTAATTACATCACACACAGCACAAACCCCACGCTACCTCACCGGTAGCGTGGGCCAGCTTTCTCTTACTTATCCCGCGTCTCGCCAGCCTCCCAGCTGTAACTGCCATCGGCCGCTAACGCATCGCCCAGCTCCTGATACTCGAACTGATAAAACTCAGCCTGGGTGCCGTACCCGGCGTAGTCTACCGCCGCCAGGCCGACGAACGCCCCGGTAAAGAACCCGCCGTAGCTCTGCAACACATAGTCATCGGACAGTACCGCGGCATCCAGCAGGACCGGGATCTCGGTGAACGACACGCCATCGAAGCTGTATTCATAGCTGTAGGTCTGCTTGCGGACCTTGGTCCGGAACCAGACGTATTCGACGCCGTCCGGCACCTTGATGGCGTTATCTTTCAGGTACGACGTGTATTTCCCGCGGTTATTTTCGCCGACTTCGATGACCTTGCCGTTAATTTCATTCCAGGTCAGGAAGACAAAGCTCCAGTGGCGGTCGTTATAGTAATTCGTTAATCCGGCCATCTGCTGGTAGCTGAAGGGCTCGAATTTCACCTTCACTGCGGCGTCAAAATAGAAGGCCTGCCAGCGGCGGGCAATCAGCGACAGGTCATGCGTATTGGCTAACGAACCCTGGCCGATTAAGGTTAATTTGCCGTCGCCGGTGGTGCCCATTTTGGCCGTAAACGGCACTCGCAGGGTATTCCAGTTCGGGTCGAGCGCTGGCGAGGTAAAGTCATCCTGCTGGCTATTATCGCTGGCGCTTTCGGTGAAGATGGCGTCTTTCGGCCCTTCGACGAAGGTCTTTCCGCCGTGACCGCCTTCAATACGCGGCCAGCCTTCGTCGTCCCAGTATACTTTCTGGATCGCGGTTTCCCGGCCGAGGGTTGACCAGCCGCGCGGGTCGTAGATAGATTCCCCCGGGCGATTCCATGGCCGGGCGCAGAGCGAGGCGTAATACCATTCGCCTTCCGGGGTGGAGACCAGCGCGCCATGGCCCTGTTTCTGGATGTAGCTGTCCGGGGTATCGACGTTGGTTAAGAACACGTCGCCCGGCTCGGTTTCGAAGCTGTCGGCCTCGAGGGTTTTCGACCGCGCCACCACCTCCTGGTGGGTAAACACGGTGCCGCCCTGGGCGGCAAACAGATAGTAGTAGCCGTTCAGTTTATAGAGGTGCGGCCCCTCGACCAGCGCCACGGCGGTGCCGCGGTAGATGGTGCGCGCGGTTTCCGGCATTAACTTCAGCGTTTTGGTATCCAGCTCCGTTAAGGTAATGCCATCGAAGGGGTGATGGTACTCCCGGTGATCCCAGGTTTGCTGGACGATATATTTCCGGCCATCGTCGTCATGGAACAGCGAGGCGTCAAACCCGACGCCGTTCAGCTTGATCGGGTCGCTCCACGGGCCCCGAATATCCTTCGCCGTGGTCAGGTAGTTGGTCATGTCTTTAAAGACGCCTTCGGTGACCTTCACATCGGTATACACCAACCAGAATTGTCCATCGGCCCAGGAGAGCGCCGGCGCCCAAATGCCGCCGGAGGAGGGGTTGCCCTTCATGTCCAGCAGGGTGGTGGTGGAGAGCGGCGAAGGCAGCAGGTTCCAGTTTTTCAGGTCTTTCGACTCATGTAAACGCACGCCCGGAAACCACTCAAACGTCGAGTTGGCAATATAGTACGTATCCTCGACGCGAATAATACTGGGGTCGGCATTAAAGCCGCGTAATATCGGGTTTTGAATAAGTGACATTTCATTACACCTTTTAAAATGGAAAGTTAAGGATCGGTCTGATTTATAATTTTTTTAACTACACGCGGATCTCATCCAGCTGACGGTTGATGTCGGTAACATGTTTATCGGAGATCGGATAAACCTGCATGATCACCATCGAAATAGCGGCCAGCGCAATTGGGATCCACACCGCGGTCATAATGATCCCGTCGATGGCGCTGGCGCTCTGCACGGCGCCGCTTTCATTAAATCCATACACCGCCAGCAGCCACAGCGGGATAGCGCCGCCGATGGTGAAGCCGATCTTGAAGAAGAGTCCCATAATGGCATTGATAATGGCGGCATTGCGTTTGCCCGATTTTAATTCGCCGTACGCGATAACTTCCGGTACCAGCGCCCACATAAAGCCGGTGGCGGAGGTTAAGCCCCACTGTTTAATAAAGGTGGCGATGTAGGCCAGCCACAGGGCGTCGTGCATCCCTTCGTGGGACCAGGCGTAGGTCAGCAGTTCGCCGACGATGAACATGGCGAGGAACAGATGGAAGAAGCCTTTTTTACCAAAGATTTTTTTCAGTTTCGGCCAGAACACCGGGAAGGCGATGCCGGGAATAGACGCGACGAGGCCCACGGCGCCCATCCATTCGGAGTGGCCGACGACGAACTGGTTGAAGAAGCCGTTAACGGTGTTCATGAAGAACATGAAGGTAAAGGCCAGCATAAAGAACATGCCGAGAATAACCAGCGGACGGTTATGTCTGAGCTCGTGGAAAAGGTCGGTAGTTTTGACGTTGGCGGTCTGCTCGGCGGTCGCGACAACGCGTTCTTTGGTGCATTTGTAGCAGATAAACAGGGCCACCGCGCCGATGATCATATAGATGGCGTACACGCCGAACCAGGCGTAGTTCGCCGACGGATCGGTATAGTTGCCGAGATTCAACTCAAGGCCAAAAAAGCCGGTGTCTTTCAGGCTGCGATCTTTCGGCGCCGCCATCTGCACAAACATCGGGAACAGGGTATAGACCAGCAGGTTGGCGCTGTTGGCCAGCATCATGCGGGTACTGGTCAGCTTATCGATCGATTCCGGGTCGCGGGTCAGCGACGCATTCAGCGAGCCATAGGGAATATTGACTAAGGAATAAACCAGGTCCAGCGCCAGATAAATAATAAAGGCGAAAGCCACCGAACCTTTCACCCCAGGAATTGGCGCGAACAGTAATGCCGACAGGATCACCAGCGGCACGCCGGCTCGTAACAGCCAGGGGCGATATTTCCCTGCTTTTGAGGTTCGTTTATCCACGTAGGTTCCGACCATCGGATCCCAAAACACATTAATGATGCGGACAAAAAGAAAAATAAAGCCTGCCGTTGCCGTGCTGATGGTATTTACCGTCAGCATATGCAAAGCCAGAAAACCCCCAATTGTGCCGAAAACCAGGTTTTGCGCAAAGTCGCCCATGCCATAACCAATTCGTTCTCCGCGGGTTAATTTATGATATTCATCATGCCGACTGTGCATTATGTTTTTACTCATTCTAAGCAGACTCCGGTTTGTTTTGTGTAGGTGAAACACTTTCTGACACAGTTGACCTGGAAGAATCTATTACGTTTTTAAATTACGTAATTATGTTTTTTTACTTCTGTGATCCTCGAAGCAAAGGCCTGTATCGCCTGCGTTGAACCGTTATCCGCCGCTAATTTTTGGGCAGGCAGGCATTGCGACAAAACCGGCATTTTAATTTGGTATGGATACCTGAATTCCCCAGGAAGTGTACTCTATACGCGCGCGAAGCGAGATATTTAAAATAGTTTTATTTGCGAGATGGCTCACATTTGAGCATTTTCTCAATCGCCGAGTGAAATAACGTAATTGAGCAACCGACGATGAGAATACACGATGTGTCACAGTTGTTAATTTTCCTGTTTCTCAATTTCGGAGTTCATCATGCAAACCTATTTCGACCAGGTTGATCGCGTTCGCTTTGCCGGACCCAAAACCGATAATCCGCTGGCGTTTCGCCACTATAATCCGGATGAAATCGTGCTGGGAAAACGCATGGCCGATCATCTGCGTTTTGCCGCCTGTTACTGGCATAATTTCTGCTGGAATGGCGCGGATATGTTTGGCGCCGGCTCGTTTGAGCGTCCCTGGCAGGCCGCGGGCGATGCGCTGGAAATGGCCAAACGCAAAGCGGACGTGGCGTTTGAATTTTTCTACAAGCTCAACGTGCCGTATTACTGCTTCCACGATGTCGACGTCTCGCCAGAAGGCGCGTCGCTGAAAGAGTATTTGCATAATTTCGCCATCATGACCGAGGTGCTGGCGGAGAAACAGCAGCAAACCGGCGTGAAACTGCTGTGGGGCACCGCCAACTGCTTTACCCACCCGCGCTACGGCGCCGGGGCGGCGACCAACCCCGATCCGGAGGTATTTGCCTGGGCGGCCACGCAGGTAGTGACCGCCATGAATGCCACCCACCGGCTCGGCGGCGAAAACTATGTTCTGTGGGGCGGCCGCGAAGGTTACGAGTCCCTGCTGAATACCGATCTGCGTCAGGAGCGCGAGCAGATTGGCCGCTTCCTGCAGATGGTGGTGGAGCACAAGCATAAGATTGGCTTTGGCGGTACGCTGCTTATCGAGCCGAAACCGCAGGAGCCCACTAAGCATCAGTACGATTACGATGTCGCGACGGTGTATGGTTTCCTGAAGCAGTTTGGTCTGGAAAATGAGATCAAGGTGAACATTGAAGCCAACCACGCCACTCTGGCGGGGCACTCTTTCCACCATGAAATCGCCAGCGCCATCGCGCTGGGCATTTTCGGCTCCGTTGATGCCAACCGCGGCGATGCGCAGCTCGGCTGGGATACCGATCAGTTCCCGAACAGTGTGGAAGAAAATACCCTGGTGATGTACGAGATCCTCAAAGCCGGGGGATTCACCACCGGCGGCCTGAACTTTGACGCCAAAGTTCGTCGGCAGAGCACCGACAAATACGACATGTTCTATGGCCATATTGGCGCCATGGACGTGATGGCGCTGTCCCTCAAGCTGGCCGCGCGCATGATTGAGGATGGCAAGCTCGATCAGGGTCTGGCAAAACGCTATGCCGGCTGGCAGGGCGAGCTGGGGCAGAAAATTATGAGCGGGCAGATGTCGCTGGATAATATTGCCCGATACGCTGAGCAGCATAATCTGAATCCGCAGCCTCAGAGCGGGCGTCAGGAATTACTCGAAAATCTCGTCAATACCTATATCTTTGGTTAATTTTTGCTGACATGCCCCTGCGGGGGCATGTATTCCGCCGTCTATCCGCTGCCGGGAAATAGCGTTTATTGGTTCGTGCTGTGTTTTTTTTCAGTGGCGAAAGACCACCTGTTTAATATCAGCGAAGGAGGAAGGGTAACGATAATTGTGTAACGCCTCTGTGACCGTACAAAATAAAAAATAACTTGTTCTGATGATAGCGACATATTCTGTCAGCTCAGAATAGGCTGGTTATTGTCTGAATAAAATTAACCTATATTGAGAAACTCATGACAATGATAAAAAAGCTTCCATTAACCATGGCGGTTATCGCCGCGTTTTTTCCGCTTACCTCTGTAATGGCGCAAGAATTTACTCAGGAACAGATCGACGCCATCGTCGCCAAAGCCGTTGATAAAGCGCTGGCCGACCGCCAGGCGAAAATCGACGCCGCGGCCGACAAAAAGGTCGACGTGATTACTAACCCGGAAACCACCGCCGCCTCGCCGGATATGGCCATTCCGTTCGGCCTCAAGTTCAGCGGCTATGCCCGCTATGGCGCTCACTTCCAGACCGGCGACCAGAAATATGTCGGCGTCGACGGCTCCTATAACGGCGCCTCGGCGATCGGCCGTCTGGGCAACGAAAGCAACGGCGGCGAATTCCAGATCAGCAAGGCCTTCAAAAGCGCGCAGGGGGCTATCTGGGATCTTAACGTGATGTTCGACCACTGGAGCGACGAAGTTAACCTGAAGAAGGCCTACGTCGGGGTCACCAACGTGCTGGAATCCAACCCCAACGCCTATATCTGGGCCGGCCGCGACTTCCACCAGCGTCCGCAACAGGGGATCAACGACTACTTCTGGATGAACCACGACGGCCAGGGCGCCGGGGTGAAGAACTTTGATATCGGCGGCGTGCAGTTCGACGTGGCGGCGGTCTCGCAGGTGAAATCCTGCAGCCCGGAAGTGATGGCCGACGAGACCAACCCGTCGCGCATCACCTGTACCGGCAGCTCCGACACCGGCGACAACGGCCACTACGCGCTGACCACCAAAACCCACAACATCAAGGCCGGGCCGATCGACGTCGAGGTGTACGCCAACTACGGCTTTGATTCGAAGGCGGTGGACAGCGACGCGCGTCTCGAAGCCTGGCAGGGCGGGCTGGTGCTGAGCCACACCAACGACAGCGGGGTAAACAAGGTGATCCTGCGCTACTCCGACAACTCGGATAACAGCGTCTACAACAAAACCGACGACCTGACCACGGTCTACGCCAGCTTCGAGGGCAGCCATAAGTTCACCCAGCAGGCGCAGATCGAATACCTGCTGGCTTTCCATGACTACGACAACGGCAAAGATAATACCGACAACCGCAAAAACTACGGCGCCATCGTCCGGCCGATGTACTTCTGGAACGACGTGCACTCCACCTGGCTGGAAGCGGGCTACCAGCGCGTGGATTACGACCAGGGCGGGGATAACCACGGCTGGAAGCTGACGCTGTCGCAGAACATCGCCATCGGCATGGGGCCGGAGTTCCGTCCGATGCTGCGCTTCTACGTGACCGGCGGCCAGGTGGACAACGAGCATACCGCGAAGGTCAACAACACCAAAGACCAGCAGCTGGATTCGCTGAACGTCGGCGGGATGTTTGAGGCGTGGTTCTGATGCGATAGCGTTGTTGAAGGAGCGTTCCCGGCTGGCGCTACGCTTAGCCGGGCTACAACTGGTGCGCTCCATTTATGCCGGATGGCGGCATACATGCCTTATCCGGCCTACGTTCCTTCCTGCGGGCTCCCCCCCAGGCCCGCGCAAGCGCAGCGCCGCCGGGCAGGACACTTCAAGCTCCATACCTGCGGTAGTGCCGGATGGCGGCATAAATGCCTTATCCGGCCTACGTTCCTTCCTGCGGGCTCCCCCCCCAGGACCGGCAAGCGCAGCGCCGCCGGGCAGCTGGTTCAGGCCAACTCCCTCAGTTCACCGTCAGGCGCAGGGCCAGATCCTGCGGGTAGGGGTCAAAATAGTTCTGCGCCTGCAGGTAGCGATCCGGATACTCGGCCAGATAGTGCTTAAGCAGCGTCAGCGGGGCGAGGATCGGCAGCAGCCCGGCGCGATAGTTGAGGATCACCTCCCGCAGCTCGCCGCGCTGGCGGCTGTTCAGCTGGTCGCGGAAATAACCCTGAATATGCATCAGCACGTTGGTGTGGTTTTTCCGCGAGGCGGGCTGCTTGAGGATCGCCATCAGCTTCTCGCGGTAAACCTCGAAGAACGCCTCCAGATCCTCCCATTCATGCAGCGAGGCGACGAACGGGCCGATCTCCCGGTAGCCCGCCTGGTGATGAGCCAGCAGTTGCAGCTTGTAGCGGCTGTGAAAGGCCAGCAGACCGTGACGGGTCAGGCCGCGGGCGCGCAGGGCGTTGAGTTCATGCAGGGCGAAAACGCGCTCGACAAAATTCTCCCGCAGCAGCGGATCGTGCAGCCGGCCATCCTCTTCCACCGGCAGCCACGGGTAGCGCGCCATCAGGGCGCCGGTAAACAGCCCCACGCCTTCCTTACGCCCGCGATTGCCTTTTTCATCATACAGCCGCACGCGCTCCATCCCGCAGCTCGGCGATTTGGCGCAGACGATAAAGCCCGACAGCTCACCCAGGGTTGCCAGGTGGGCGCTGGCGAAATCAGCCATCTTCTCCGTCACATCCTCATGCGGGGCGTGGCTGAAGCGCATGCGGATCTCCCCGACCGGGGTCTGCACCAGGCGGAGCGCCGGGCGGGGAACGGGCAGGCCGATCGCCATCTCCGGGCAGACGGGTTTAAACGCCACCCACTGCGCGAGCTCATCCATCACAAAGCCCATACGCTTATGCCCGCCGTCGAATCGCACGGCTGAGCCGGTTAAACATCCGCTGATCCCAATGACAGGTTGCGTGTTCATGGCGCTGTCCTCTCTTCTGCTGTGGTTCGGGTAAAGAAAAGGGTCACGGTGGCGACCGTAATGCCGAATTTCTTCATCTCGGTTTTGTTAAATAAATGGCTGCCGTCCTGCAGGAACATCCAGTCGTCAAAGTGCAGCAGCCACCGGCTGCCGCTGGCCTCGACGTTCATGCTGTAGCGCCAGTGAAAGGCATTGCCTGCCGCCTGGCCGCTGGCCACGCCTTCGATATCCCCGGCGGTGCCCTGATAACGGTTATCGCCGGTGCGGCGAATGCGCCACACCCGCTGCTGCTTCTCGCCATCGTCATAGACAAAGCGCTCATGGAGCGTCAGGGTGTCGCCGACGACGTCGCCATCGATCGCTACATGGAAGCGGCGCAGCTGCTTGCCGCTGCGATCCTGCACCATCCCCCACGCCTCGGTTCGCCCCTGAAAATAGTGGAAAATGTCGAGGGCGGGCTGCTGCTGCCGGTACTCCGTGACCTCGGTGCTACAGCCGGCGAGGATCAGCATCAGCAGCGCCAGGCCAAGGGTCAGAATGCGTTTCATGGTGTACCTCCGATCAACTGCTGACGCAGTTCGGGATAAGTGGTGCGCGGATCGAGCCAGATGGCGAGAAAGCGGGTGCTGAACGCCGCCGACTGGCGCGGGCCGAGCGGGGTAAAGGCGGTCTGCGCGGCGCTGGCGCGGTACCAGAACTGCCCCTCGCCGCCGCTGACCACGAACGCCAGCTGGCTGCCCGGCGCTACGTCCGGCCAGATCCCCTGCAGCATGTGCAGCCAGGCTTCGCTGCGCGGTTCCTGCTGCAGAATGCCCTGCGCCTGCCACTGGTCGCGGGTGGCCTCCACCAGCGCCTCGCGATCGATGTCGCGCCGGTAGGTGATGATCAGCGCCCGATCCTGCTGCGGGCCGTCATACCGGCCATTGGGCGTACGCAGCTGCGAGTGATAGACGGTGAACGGTCCCCAGGTGAGGGTCGCCTCGCCGACGCGGCGCCACGTCAGCCAGTCGGCGGCGTGGGCCGTCGGGGCGAGGATGGTCAGCCATAGCAGTAACAGGGCGAATCTCATTTTTGCCTCCCCATCCCCAGATGGAATAACAGCATGAGCACCAGCCAGCCGCAGGCCATGGCGGCCACGCCAAGCGCCGTCGGCACCAGCAGGGTCATGGCTCCGAGGCGAGCGCCGATCAGGTAGGCCACCGGGCCGCCGACGGTGGCGGCCGTGGCCAGCACCCTGCCGGGAAGCGTCGCGGTGCGGGTCAGTCGGGTCCAGACGACGGCGAACATCAGCCACAGGGCCACTATCCACAGGGGCAGCAGGCTATCGCCGCGAAAATCGATCAGTCCCGCCAGCGCCCAGCAGGCGTCCAGACCGCAGCCCGCCGCGGCCAACAGCAGGGCGGGCGGACGACTGGCCGCCGGCAACCGCAGCCAGGCGAAAATGGCCAGCGTCAGCCAGATCAGCAGACCGCGCTCGCGCAACATCACCACCAGCGTCCAGTAAACATCGAACGCGAGGGCCATCAGCAGATGCTGCGCCGGGCGTGTCATACCCGCTCCGCGGTGAGCTGCACCACGCTGATGGTGCGGGCGTTAAATCCGGCTTCGCAGTAGCCGAAGTAGTAGAGCCACATCCGGCGGAAACGCTCATCAAAGCCGAGCTTTTCAATATCCTGCCAGGCGTGGGTAAAACGCTGCCGCCAGTGGGCCAGGGTGCGGGCGTAATCCGGGCCCATGTCGAACAGGTTGCGCACCACAAAATCGGTATGGCGGGTCATCAGCTCGCTCATTGCCGTGATGCTGGGCAAAAAGCCGCCGGGGAAGATGTAGCGCTGGATAAAATCGACGCTTTTGCTGTAGTCGCGATAGCGCTGATCCTGGATGGTGATCGCCTGCAGGGCCATTCTGCCGCCCGGGCGCAGGCGCGCCTGGCAGGTGCGGAAGAAGGCCGGGAGGTAGCGCTGGCCCACCGCCTCAATCATCTCCACCGACACCAGTTTGTCGTACTCGCCGCGCAGATCGCGGTAGTCGCAGAGCAGCACCTCGACGCGATCCTGCAGCCCGGCGCGGGCCATGCGCTCGGTAGCCCAGCGGTGCTGCTCCCGGGAAAGGGTGGTGGTGGTGACCCGGCAGCCGTAATGGCGGGCGGCGTACTCGGCCAGCGCCCCCCAGCCGGTGCCAATCTCCAGCAGATGATCGCCGGGAGTGAGCGCCAGCTGGTCGCACAGGCGCGCCATCTTGGCCCGCTGGGCCTGGGTCAGATCCTGCTGGTCGTCGGTAAACAGCGCGCTGGAGTAGAGCAGGTCGTCATCCAGAAAATGGGCATAAAATTCGTTGCCGAGGTCGTAATGGGCGGCGATGTTCTCCCGCGCCTGGGCGCGGGTGTTGCGGCGGGTCCAGTGGCGCAGGCGGGCGACGGGCTTGCCCAGCAGACGGAAGCCGCGCTCCAGACGCCCCAGCACCTCGCCGTTGCGCGCAAGGATCTGCAGCAGCGCCGTCAGCTGGTGGCTCTCCCAGTCGCCGTCCATCCAGGCCTCGGCCGCCGCCAGGCTGCCGCCGGTCAGCAGACGCCAGTACACCTCCGGCGTGCAGACCCGCGCCTCGGCGCGCAGCGCGGCGGCGGGGTCGCCAAAATGAAACGTCTGCGCCCCTTCGCGCACGGTGAGCGAGCCTTCGCGGAGGCCGCTCAACAGACGAAAAAGCAGCCAGCGCGCGAGCCGCACGTTGCGCGGCACATCGGGTTCAAGCGCAAAGACGGGATCGGTCATGAGCGTTCACTCCTGCTGACAGGATGGTTGTACAGCGGCACGCGCTTCAGCCACAGCCGCAGCGCCTGCCAGTAGATGGCGAGGACGGTTTTCAGGGTCATCAGCGGCAGACGCAGCAGCAGCCCGCGCAGGTTGGCGCGGGTCAATGGCACGCGGCTCAGGGCCAGCGTGGCGTCGAACACCTTGCTGGCCTGATGGTTTTCAATATGCATGTGCAGCGTTTTGCCGGGTGCGTTGAAGCGCCAGTGATAGACCATGTCCATCGGGTTAAACGGCGAAACGTGAAAGGCTTTCTCCAGCGGGCGCGCCTGCTGGCCGTCCACCGCGTAGTAATGACGCTCATTCCACGGCGTGTTGCGCACTTCGGCCAGCACCCAGCGCAGGGTGTCGGCTTCGTCATAGCAGTAGTAAAAGTTGACCGGATTAAAATGGAAGCCGAAGTAGCGCAGCTGGGTCAGGAGCATCACGCGTCCCGCCGGGCGGCAGCCGGTCAGGATCTCCAGCCGGTTCAGCACTTCGGCCTTCAGCGGCGCGCCCAGCGGATAATCGGCGTCGTACCAGGCGGCGGCGGCCAGGCGGTTGCGACGGATACCCGCCTCAGGCAGCCTGTCCAGTTCGTCGAGGTCGAGCCAGGCCATAAACAGGCGGTAGACGAAGTGGTGCGCCTTCGGCTGCAGGCGACGGTGGCGCAGGACGCCCTGATAGAGGCAGCTGTTCATTTCAGTTGCCCTCCGCCGCGGCGATGCCCTGCACCACGTCGAGCGCGCTGCGCACCCCGTCCTCATGAAAGCCGTTGTACCAGTAGGCGCCGCAGTACCAGCTCCGCTGCTGGCCGTTAATCTCTTCGCGCCGCAGCTGGGCCGACCAGCTTTGCGGGTTAAACAGCGGATGCTCATAGACGAAGCGCTGCCAGACGTAGAGATCGTCCACCGGCGCGTCCGGGTTCAGGGTAACGCAGAACAGCGGCGCGCCCGCGGGCAGCCCCTGGAGAATATTCATGTTGTAGGTGACGCAGGCCCGGGCCCGATCCCCGTCGCTCAGGCGATAGTTCCAGCTGGCCCAGGCGCGCTGGCGCTCCGGCAGCCAGCGCGGATCGCTGTGCAGCACCACCTCGTTACGCTGCCAGCCGATGTCCCCGAGGACTTCTCGTTCGGAATCGGTGGGCGCCGCCAGCATCGCCAGGGCCTGCGCGGAGTGGCAGGCGAAGATCACCTGGTCAAAATGCGCCTCCCCGGACGCCAGCCGCAGGGTGACCCCCGCCGGGTGGCGGTCCACCTGCTGCACCGGCGCGTTGAGGCGTAGATCCAGGCGATCGCCGAGCCTGGCGAGCAGGGCGCGAACGTATTCCCGGGAACCGCCGGGCACCACGTACCATTGCGGGCGATCGCGAATATCCAGCAGACCGTGGTTTTCAAAGAAGCGCAAAAACAGCGGCAGCGGGAAGCGACGCATCTCCTGCAGCGACGACGACCAGATGGCCGCCCCCATCGGCAGAATATAGTGGCGGGCGAAGAAGGGGCTGAAACGGTGGCGGGCGAGGAAGCTCTCCAGCGTCGCGCCTGGATCCAGCGCCTCGGTCAGCGCCAGTTTCGCCAGGCGGTTGAAGCGGACGATCTCGCTCAGCAGTCCCCAGAAGGCCGGCTTCAGCAGATTGCGCCGCTGGGCGAAGAGCGAGGTCAGGTTGTGGCCGTTGTACTCCAGGCCGCTGGCCGGGTTGTGGACCGAGAAGCTCATCTGCGTTTTTTGCCCGGCGATCCCCAGCTCGCTGAGCAGGCCCATAAAGCGCGGATAGGTGCGATCGTTGTAGACGATAAATCCGGTATCGATGGCCCAGGTGCCCTGCGGCGTGGCGACATCCACGGTGGCGGTGTGGCCGCCCGGCGTGGCGCCCGCTTCGAACAGCGTTACCTGATGGTGTCCGGCCAGTCGCCAGGCGCAGGTCAGCCCGGCGATGCCGCTGCCGATGATGGCGATGTTCATGAGCGCACCATCCTGCGCAACAGCAGGCGCTGGATACCCGATGGCAGACTGGCCAGCAGACGCAGGGCCAGGCTGAAACCGGTGGGGAAGGCGATGTGGTTTTTGCCCTTCGCCAGGCCATGGCGGATCGCCGCCACCGCCCGATCCACGCTTACCCGGCCGGGCATGGCGAAGTCGTTTTTGCGCGTCAGCGGGGTGTCGACGAAGCCCGGAGAGACCACCGTGACGGCCACCCCTTTCGGCTCCCAGTCCAGACGCAGGCTATTGGCAAACCAGCTCAGCGCCGCCTTGGAGGCGCCATAGGCTTCCGCGCGCGGGAAGGGTAGCCAGTGCGCCATGGAGCTGACCAGCACCACCCGATCGCCAGCCTCCAGCTGCGTCTGCAGCGCTGCCAGGCAGTTCACCGGCCCGAGGAAGTTGGTGGCCATCACCCGCTCCACGAGGGCGGCATCCACCTGTCCGTGGTCGAGGTATTCGCAGGTCCCGGCGCAGAGAATGATCAGGTCGGCAAAACAGCCTCTCAGCGCCTGGCGACAGGCGTCCCTGTCTGTCATATCGAACAGGCGTACGCTGATGTTGGGGCTGAACTGCTGGAGCGCTGCCAGGCGCGACGCATCGCGCCCGCAGGCGATGACCAGATGGCCATCCGCCGCGAAGGATTTCGCCAGGCCGGCGCCGATCCCGGAGCTGGCGCCGGTGATGAGCACCGTCATCATGAGCGCACCCTCCGCTTCACGCCGCGTACCGCCCAGCCCAGCAGGGGAAGATGCTCGTAGATCATCTCCCCGGCGTCGTAGTAGTCGCGCTGATGGAGAACCTGCTCCCCGGCGATGTCCACCACCGAGCAGCCCGGCAGGGCCAGGGTTTCTCCACCGGCAATGCGCGGATGCGACCAGTGCATGGTCCAGGTCACGGCGAACCGCTGGCCGTCGCAAAGCGGCGTGTCGATGGTGAACCGGCACTGCTCCACGTTGGCCAGCAGATGGGTAAAGTAGCGCTGAATGGCGAACAGCCCCTGATGCTGACCAAAAGGATCGCTCAGCGTCGCGTCCGGATGGTACAGCGCGGCCAGCGCCGCGGGCGGCTGTGCATCCAGCCCGGCGTAGTACTCAACGAAACGACGAATCACGGACGGCGAGGTGCTCATGGATCACATCCTGGCTAGATACGGTAGCGTAATGGCATACTTAAAACTTACACAAATAAAATTATTTGTCCAAGTTTGTAGAAAAATATATTTTATTTGTGTTAAAAATCATGTTGTTATGATTGGTGTTTTAAGGAGTGAAAATCGCGGGTGGTGCAAAGGGCAAGCGTGAGCCCGCCGCGCCACCGGGCGCTGGCGTCTCAGAGAGGGGATGTAGGTTAAAACAGGGGGGTTAGAGCGGAATTATCTCGAGGGAGACGACCTGCTGCTGCCAGAGTTCGACCTGCCTCTGGCGGGCGGCGGAAAGTTTGCCGCTGGTGACCAGCAGCCAGTTGCGCTGGGGAAAAATCTCCGGCGCCAGGGCGGCGGGAGGCACCGGCAGGACGTCGATGCGATGGCCCTGGCCGGTACGTTTGAGCGCCTCAAGCCAGATTTCGCAGGCGTCGGTCAGGTGCCAGCCGGTGATCAGAAAGTTGTCCCCGGGCGCCTTCTTGTCGCCTTCGAGGCAAAACGAGGTATAGGCGATGATGATGCCGTCGAGAATTTCGCGCAGCGTCATGATGGCCGGCACGTTGGCGGAGACCTGGCTGCGCAGCGGACGCAGCACTTCGGTTACCAGCTCCTGGCGCGGATATTCGCGCCCGGCGTCGTAGATCAGCTGGCGCAGAGACTCGATTTTTCCCTCTTTCAGCCGCTGCAGCATGGTCTCCTGCAGCGTCAGCCAGTTATTGGTGCGCCGCGCGCCGGGGCGCGACAGCAGGGGTTTCACCTGGCTGACCGGCACCCCTTTTTTCACCCAGTCGAGGATCTTCAGCGCCTGCTGGACGTCGTCATCGCTGTACAGACGGTGTCCACCATCGGTGCGCAGCGGCTTAAGCAGGCCGTAGCGGCGCTGCCAGGCGCGAAGCGTGGTCGCATTTATCCCGCATAGTCGGGCAAATTCGCCGATGGAGTAAGGCATGGAGGCCACCTGTTAACAAAGAATATTCTCAATATACTACGAATCACGACGGCTGGCGTGAAGTGTAGTGGCTTTGCACTACACTTTCCCCAACCGCGTAAATGAAAGGAGTTCTCATGAAGCTATGGCCTGTTGTCACCGGCGTCGCTATCGCGTTAACCCTGGTGGCCTGTAAATCGCCCACGCCGCCGAAAGGCGTTCAGCCGATTAGCGGGTTTGACGCCAGCCGTTACCTCGGAAAATGGTATGAGGTCGCTCGCCTGGAGAATCGCTTCGAGCGAGGCCTGGAGCAGGTGACCGCCACCTACGGCGCCCGCAGCGATGGGGGGATCAGCGTCGTCAACCGCGGTTATGACCCGGTCAAAAAACGCTGGAATGAGAGCGACGGGAAAGCCTATTTCACCGGCGCCCCCACCACCGCGGCGCTGAAGGTGTCGTTCTTCGGGCCATTCTACGGCGGCTATAACGTGATCCGCCTGGACGACGACTACCAGTACGCGCTGGTCAGCGGCCCCAACCGTGACTATCTGTGGATCCTGTCGCGCACCCCCACCATTCCGGCGGCGGTGAAGCAGGATTACCTGAATACCGCGCGCGAGCTGGGCTTTGACGTCGATCGCCTGGTGTGGATCCGCCAGACGCCGCGCTAGCCTCGCCGCTTAGCGGCTGAGCAGATGGGTATAAACCACGTACAGCCCGGCCAGCGCCGCCACGTTGAGCGCTACGCTGATGAAAAACCGCGTCCGGAAGGGCTGCTTTTGCGTTTTATGGCGAAAGCACTGCTGGCCGAGGATGGCCCCCGGCCAGCCTCCCGCCAGGCCCAGCACCAGCAGCGTGGTTTCCGGCACCCGGCGCCAGGCTTTGCGCGCCGCCAGCTTGTCGGCGCCATAGATAAGCCATGTCAGAAGGCTGCTCAGTAAAAACCACATCGCCAGCGGGTAGGGCAGCAGGGCGCTGCCCACGGCGGTGAGCAGCAGCAGGGAATAACATACCAGGTTCAGATTCATAGGGACGTTCACGCCGGCCAGAAGAATGGCGCCACTATAGCCAATTTCCCGGACCGGCGTAAACGCGGCGGGCTATTGGCTACGCTTGCCCCGATGCCGATACAGCCACATCAGCTTATACGCCGCCGGAATGATAAACAGCGACAGCAGCGGGGCGGTGATCATCCCGCCAATCATCGGCGCGGCGATACGGCTCATGACTTCCGAACCGGCGCCGGTGCCCCATAAAATCGGCAGCAGGCCGGCGATAATCACCGCCACGGTCATCGCCTTCGGCCGAACGCGCAGCACCGCCCCCTGGTACAGCGCCTCGTCGAGCTTATCGACGCTGAAAGTCTGCGGATTCTCCAGCGATGGCTCGGCCTCAATGGCATGGCGCAGGTACATCAGCATCACCACGCCAAACTCCGCCGCCACCCCGGCCAGGGCGATAAAGCCGGTCCCGGTGGCCACCGACAGATGGAACCCCATCCAGTAGAGGAACCGGATCCCGCCCACAAGGGCGAACGGCACGCTGGTGATAATCAGCAGCGCTTCGCCGACGCGGCGGAACGCCAGATACAGCAGCACGAAGATAATCATTAGCGTCATCGGCACCATCAGCTTCAGCTTCTGATTGGCGCGCTCCAGCAGCTCAAACTGCCCGGAGTAGGACACACTGATGCCCGGCTTCAGCTTCACCTCCTTGCCGATGGCCTGCTGCAGATCGTGCACTACCGACACCATGTCGCGGTCGCGGGCATCGATGTAGATCCAACTGGTCGGGCGGGCGTTCTCGGTCTTCAGCATGGATGGTCCGGTGACCACTTTCACCTCAGCCACGTCGCCAAGAACGATCTGTTGCTTCAGCGGGGTGAGGATCGGCAGCTGGCGCAGGGTCTCCGGGCTGTCGCGATAGCTCTGCGGGTAGCGGATGTTGATCGGATAGCGCTCGACGCCCTCCACTGTTTCGCCAACCATCGCCCCGCCGATGGCGGACGAGACGAACAACTGCACGTCGCCGACGGTCATCCCGTAGCGGGCCGCCTTCTCACGATGAATATCAATGTTGAGGTAGCGCCCGCCGACCAGCCGCTCGGCTAATGCCGAAGTGACTCCCGGCACGGTGCGCGCCACCACTTCAATTTGCCCGGCGATGGCGTCGATATCGGCCAGGTTGGTGCCGGAAACTTTAATGCCGATCGGGCTCTTGATGCCGGTGGAGAGCATGTCGATGCGGTTGCGGATCGGCGGCACCCACAGGTTCGCCAGTCCCGGCAGGCGCACGGTTTTATCCAGCTCCTCGACGATCTTCTCCATGGTCATCCCCGGTCGCCATTGATCCTGCGGCTTGAGCTGAATGGTGGTCTCCACCATCTCCAGCGGCGCCGAGTCGGTGGCGGTTTCGGCCTTGCCGGTTTTGCCGAACACCCTTGCCACTTCCGGCACCGTCATGATCAGCTTATCGGTTTTCTGCAGCATATCCGCCGCCTGCGCAGCGGAGATCCCCGGCAGCGTGGACGGCATATACAGCAGATCGCCCTCGTTGATCTGCGGCAGAAACTCGCCGCCGACCCGGTTAAGCGGCCAGGCAACCGTCAGGATCGACAGGAGCGCAATCAGCAGGGTAGTCTTCGGCCAGTGCAGGACCTTCAGCAGCAGCGGGTGATAAATGCGGATCAAAAAGCGATTCAGCGGATTGCTGTTCTCCGCTGGGATCCTGCCGCGGATCCAGAAGCCCATCAGGATCGGGATCACCACGATCGCCAGCAGCGCCGCCCCGGCCATCGACCAGGTTTTGGTGAAGGCCAGCGGGCCGAACAGTTTGCCCTCCTGGCCTTCGAGGGTGAAAATCGGGATAAACGACAGGGTGATGATCAGCAGGCTGATAAACAGCGCCGGGCCGACCTCCACCGAGGCCTCGGTAATTATTTTCCAGCGTGTGTCGTTGCTGAGCTTCTCTCCCGGGTGCTGATGCTCCCACTCCTCCAGCCGCTTATGGGCGTTCTCAATCATCACGATGGCGGCATCGACCATCGCCCCCACCGCAATGGCGATCCCGCCCAGCGACATGATGTTGGCGTTGAGCCCCTGGAAATGCATCATGATAAAGGCGAAGCACAGGCCGAGCGGTAGCGAGATAATCGCCACCAGCGCCGAGCGCACGTGCCACAGGAACAGGGCGCAGACCAGGGCGACGACGATAAACTCTTCCAGCAGCTTGTAGCTGAGGTTGTCGATGGCGCGGTCGATAAGCTGGCTGCGGTCGTAGGTGGTGACCACTTCCACCCCTTCCGGCAGGCTGCTTTGCAGCGACGCCAGCTTCTCTTTGACCGCGGAGATCACCTCGCGGGCGTTCTTGCCGGAGCGCAAGATCACCACGCCGCCGGCCACTTCGCCTTCGCCGTTAAGCTCGGCGATTCCGCGGCGCATCTCCGGGCCGACCTGTACCCGCGCGACGTCGCCGAGATACACCGGCACGCCGTTGTCACCGGTTTTCAGCACAATGTTTTTGAAGTCGTCGAGGGTCTGCAGATAGCCGCTGGCGCGCACCATATATTCGGCTTCCGCCAGTTCGACCGAAGAGCCGCCCGCCTCCTGATTAGAGGCGTCCAGCGCCGATTTCACCTCGCCGAGGCTGATGCCGTACTGGGTCAGCTTCATCGGGTCGACGACAATCTGGTACTCCTTGACCACGCCGCCCACCGACGCCACTTCCGAGACGTTAGGAATGGTTTTCAGCTCATATTTTAAGAACCAGTCCTGCAACGAGCGCAGTTCGGCAAGGTCGTGTTTGCCGCTGCGGTCGACCAGCGCGTATTCGAAGACCCAGCCGACGCCGGTGGCGTCCGGGCCCATTTCGGCGCTGACCCCGGCGGGAAGTTTGCCCTGCACCTGGTTGAGATACTCCAGCACCCGCGAGCGCGCCCAGTAAGGATCGGTGCCGTCTTCAAAAATCACGTATACGTAGGAGTCGCCGAATTGCGAGAAGCCGCGAACCGTTTTGGCGCCGGGGACCGACAGCATGGTGGTGGTCAGCGGCCAGGTGACCTGGTTTTCGACGATCTGCGGCGCCTGTCCCGGATAGCGGGTTTTGACGATCACCTGTACGTCAGAGAGAGCCGGCAGGGCATCCACCGGGGTGTGGACGATAGTCCAGGTTCCCCAGATGCTGAGAAACAGCGCCGCCATCATCACCAGGAAGCGGTTGGCCACCGAGCGGCGGATAATCCATTCAATCATGGTTCCGTTCCTTAGTGCGCGTGGGCGGCAGAGGCCGCGGCATCAGGGGCCTGCGCGCGCATGCGCTCCAGCGCGCCGGCGATATTGGCCTCCGAGTCGATCAGGAACAGGCCGCTGGCGACGACTTTCTCACCCTCCTGCAGCCCGCTGCGAATGGCCGTGACGCCGGCGGATTCATGGAATACCTGCACGATTTTCGGCACGAAGCGGCCCTCGTTATCCACGGTGATCACTCGCTGCTCGCTGCCGCTGTCGATCAGCGCTTTGGAGGGGATCAGCAGCATCGGGGCGCTTTCGCTGGTCAGCTGCAGATAGGCGTTCATCCCCGGCTTCAGCGCTTCATCCGGGTTGTTGACCTGCAGGCGCAGCTGCAGGGTGCGGGTGGCGCTATCGACGCTGGGGAGAAGGGTCCATTTGCTGATGCGGAAGGTTTTGTCCGGCCAGGCGGGAACCTGAATGCTGAACTGCGAGGCGTCTTTAATTAGCCAGGCGATGGACTCGGGGACCGCCACGCTGACCCATACCGGGTCCATGCCCTGAATTTTCGCCACCACATTATCTTTGGCGATATTCATTCCGGCGCGCAGATCGAAGGCGGTAATAACGCCATCGATCGGTGCTTTGAGAGTAAAGCGGGTCTGGATTTTACGCGTGGCTTTCAGGCGGCGGATATCGTCATCCGGCATTCCGGCAAGGCGCAGGCGTTCGAGGATCCCCTCGACCTGGGTGGCTGTGCCCCCGGTCTCCTGCAACAACAGATATTCGCTCTGCGCTTCCACCCAGTCGGGGATGGTCAGCTCGAGTAACGGTGTGCCTTGCTTGACTTTGTCGCCGACGGTCAGCGGATAGACTTTATTGATAAAGCCCGCCGCCCGCGCCTGCATAATTACATACTGGTACTCGTTATAGCTGATATTGGCCGGGAAGGTCTGAGCGTAGCGCAGCGGCCCGCGGGTGACGGCGGCGGTTTTCACCCCAAGATTCTGGGTCTGCGTCGGGTCGATACGCACCCCCGGCGCACCGGCGGCGGCATGCTCCTCATCGGCGTATTTCGGCACCAGATCCATATCCATAAACGGCGATTTACCCGGTTTATCGAAGCGGGTGTTCGGGTACATCGGGTCGTACCAGAACAGCACTTTACGCTGCTGCTCGGCCGCCGGAGCGGCAGCGTGGGTCGGTGCCCATCGGGCGTACAGCGCCGCAGTTAGCGCGCCGCCAATCACCATGCTGCCGAGGACCAGCGCCGTATTTTTCAGTGTCAGGGATGCCATGTGTCGTCCATTCAGTTGTTGAGGGGCCTACCGTCGCCGGGCCGTTATTGGGCGCGGATATCCTGCAGCAGCGACAGGTTGCCCTGCTGAACGAAGGTGAAGTCCACGCTGTCGCCATCCTTCACATTGTTGAGCTGCGTCTGCGGGGTGATGGTGAAGCGCATGGTCATCGGCGGCCAGTTCACCGCCGGGATGGCCTCGTGGGCGATAGTGATTTTTTTACTATCCATATCAATGGCTTTAATGACGCCTTTACCAGTGATGCTTTGCGCCTGCGCGGCGGCGGGCTGCTCGTGCATCGCCATGCCGGCGTGCGGTTCGGCAGCCTGGGCGGCGAACACTGCGCCAGAGAGCAGGGTAAACAGGGCGATTTTAGACAGTGAATTCATAATCAAGACTCCTCGGGTTATTCCATCCAGCCGCCGCCGAGAGCGGTGAACAGGGTGATTTCATTCGCCTGACGGGAATAGTTGAGTTCCAGCAGGGTTTGTCGGGTGGTGAAAATGTCGCGCTGGGCGCTCAGGACTTCGATGTAGCTGACCGCGCCGTGGCGATAGAGCGCAGTGGCGCGCTGCAGGGTGATATTTAGTGAAGCGAGATAGCGCTGCTGGGCGGCAATCTGATCGGCCAGGCTTTGGCGCTGGGCCAGCGCGTCGGCCACCTCTTTAAAGGCGGACTGTATTTTTTGCTCATAGTTGACCACCTGCTGCTGCTGGCGGATTTCCGCCAGATCGAGGTTGGCCTGATTACGCCCGGCGTTGAAAATTGGCAGTTCAATTTTGGGGATAAAGTTCCACATCGCGCCGCCGGCGTTAAACAGGCTGGAGAGCTCGCTGCTGCTGCCGGAGAGCGAGCTGGTCAGGGTGATCGACGGGAAGAAGGCCGCCCGCGCGGCGCCGATGTTGGCGTTGGCCGCTTGCAGGCTGTGTTCGGCTTCCAGAATATCTGGCCGCTGCAGCAGGATCGCTGAGGAGAGCGATGGCGGCAGGGTTACGCCTTGCAGGTCTACCGCGCTGCTGGCGCTATCGTCCGGCAGGCGCTGATAGCTGCCGAGCAGCAGTTGCAGGGCGTTATTGGCCTGCGCCAGCTGGCCCTGACGTTTGGCGATATCGGCGCGGGTGCTTTCGATCATGCCGCGCGCCTGCTCCAGCGCCAGCACGGTGGTGCTCCCGGTCAGCAGCTGTTTTTCAACGAAGGCGTAAGACTGCTGATAGTTCTGTAAGGTATCGTTGGCCACCTGCAGCTGCGCTGCCGCCAGCCGCTGGTTGAAGTAGCTTTGTGAAACGTTAGCAATCAACAGGATATGCACTGCGCGCCGCGCCTCTTCGCTGGCGAAGAAGTTCTGTCGGTCGGCCTCGCTAAGGTTTTTCAGCCGGCCAAAGAAATCGAGGTCATAGCTGAGGTTTAAGCCGGCGACATAATCGCTGCTGGTGGTGGTGTCGCCTTTGAGCTTGCCGCCATAGGTGGTGCTGCCGTCACCGTTAAGCTGTGGGTAGCGGTCGGCGTCGGTTACCCGGTACTGGGCGCGGGCTTCCTGCACTTTCAGCGTCGCCATCCGTAGATCGCGGTTGTTGGTCAGCGCGGTGCTAATCAGGCTTTTCACCTGCGGGTCGACGAAAAAGGTGCGCCAGCCGGTCTCCTGGTAACCCGCCGTTGCGGCAACCAGTCTGTTCTGGCTGAGTGAGAACTGCTGCGGCACCGGCGCTGCGGGGCGCTGATAGTCCGGAGCAAATGACAGACAGCCGGTTAAGGTAAATATCACGCTGAGGGTAAGTAGCTGTATTGAGCGCATGGTGGCAGAAGTTTCGACGATTTATCCATGGCGGCTACTTTACGTAGCGGGCTCTGTTCAGGGCGTGACGGGAAAATGACAAAGCTGTCATTTTCCTGATATTTCATTGCTATCCGGAGGCGCTCCTCTAAAATTGAATACCCGCACAAAGCGCGCGTGAAGGAGCCTGCCGTGAAGATTTTGATTGTCGAAGATGAGAAGAAAACCGGAGAGTACCTGACCAAAGGGCTCACCGAGGCCGGCTTCGTCGTCGACCTGGCCGATAACGGCCTCAACGGCTATCACCTGGCGATGACCAGCGATTACGATCTGCTGATCCTCGACATCATGCTGCCGGATGTGAACGGCTGGGATATCGTGCGCATGCTGCGCGCCGCCGGGAAAGGCATGCCGATCCTGCTGCTTACCGCGTTGGGCACCATTGAGCATCGGGTGAAGGGGCTGGAGCTGGGCGCTGACGACTATCTGGTAAAACCGTTCGCCTTTGCGGAGCTGCTGGCGCGGGTGCGCACTCTGCTGCGCCGCGGGGCGGCGGTCATCGTCGAAAGCCAGTTTCAGGCGGCCGATCTCAGCGTCGATTTGGTCAGCCGCAAGGTGACGCGCGGCGCCACCCGCATCACCCTGACCAGTAAGGAATTCACGCTGCTGGAGTTCTTCCTGCGTCATCAGGGCGAGGTGCTGCCGCGGTCGTTAATTGCCTCGCAGGTCTGGGATATGAATTTTGACAGCGACACTAACGCCATCGACGTGGCGGTGAAGCGGCTGCGCGCTAAAATCGATAACGACTTCGAGCCAAAACTCATCCAGACCGTGCGTGGGGTCGGTTATATGCTTGAGGTGCCGGATGGCCGCTAAGCGCCCCTTTTCCCTGGCCACCCGGCTCACCTTCTTTATCAGCCTCGCCACCATCATCGCCTTCTTTGCCTTCACCTGGATCATGATCCATTCGGTGAAGGCCCACTTTGAAGAGCGCGACGTTCACGATCTCAGGCAGCTCAGCACCACGCTGGAGACGGTGCTCAACCACGCCGACTATCCGCAGGAGCGTCGGCTGGAGATCGTGAGGAATATCATTGCGGGTTACGCCAACGTTTTTATCTGTCTGGACGACGGCCAGGGCAATATTCTATTTCAGTCGCCAGACGGGCCGGATCTCAGCCATATGCTGAGTACGCCGGGGCTGGCGATGCAGCTGCGCGACGGGAATGTGATTTCATGGACTGACCCGCAGCCGCGGAAGATGGTTCATGATAATCATCCAATGGAGACCCGCGCCTGGCGGCTGATCATGCTGCCGCTGGGCAAGCAGGCGGACGGTAAACCGGCGTACCACCTGCTGATGGCCTTATCCATCGATTTTCACCTGCACTATATTAATGAGCTGAAAGCGAAGCTGATCTCCGCGGCGTCGATAATCAGCCTGCTGATCATCGCCATCGTGCTGTTTGTGGTCTACCAGGGGCATAAGCCGATACGCCAGATCAGTCGCCAGATCCAGAATATTACCTCGCGGGATCTCGATGTGCGCCTTGACCCGCAGGCGGTGCCTGTCGAGCTGGAGCGGCTGGCGCTGTCGTTTAACCATATGCTGGAGCGCATAGAGGATGTCTTTACCCGCCAGTCCAACTTCTCCGCCGATATCGCCCATGAAATCCGCACGCCGATTACCAACCTGGTGACGCAAACCGAAATCGCCTTAAGCCAGAGCCGCAGCCCGCAGGAGCTGGAAGAGGTGTTGTATTCCAATCTCGAAGAGTTCTCGCGGATGTCGCGGATGGTTAGCGATATGCTGTTCCTCGCTCAGGCGGATAATAACCAGCTGATCCCTGAGCAACAGGCGCTGGATCTGGCCGATGAAGTGCATAAGGTGTTTGAGTTCTTTGAGGCGTGGGCGGAAGAGAAAGCGGTGGCGCTGCGTTTTGTCGGTAGCCATTGCCGGGTGATTGGCGATCCGCTGATGCTGCGGCGGGCAATCAGCAACCTGCTGTCGAACGCGATCCGCTATACGCCGGCCGGGCAGGCGGTGACCATCCAGTTGAGCGAAAGCGCGGAGACGGTACGCCTGGTGGTGGAGAACCCCGGTACGCCGATTGCCGCTGAACATCTGCCACGACTGTTTGACCGTTTCTATCGCGTCGACCCCTCGCGCCAGCGCAAAGGGGAGGGCAGCGGCATCGGCCTGGCGATTGTGAAATCGATTGTCGGAGCCCACCACGGCAGCGTGGCGGCGCAGTCCGATCTGCGCTCGACGCGGTTTATTGTAGTGTTGCCGAAATAGGCGCAATCCGCGAGTGATAGTTGAGTATGTGGCTTTCTGTCGCTATATTAAATGTACGGAAAATAACCGTACATGAAGTTTGCAACAGGCCGGAGATAACGTATGCCCGCACTTAAAAAGCAGCGTATAGATTTGAGATTAACCGATGATGATAAGAGCATCATCGAGGAAGCTGCGGCAATTTCGAATCAGACGATTACCCAGTTTGTGGTTGCCAGTGCCTCAGAACGTGCTGCGGAAGTGATTGAGCAGCACCGCAGAATGGTCCTCAATGAGCAATCATGGAGCCTGGTGATGGAGGCGATTACCCAACCGCCAGCCCCGAATGATCGACTGAAACGTGCAGCGAAGCGTCTACAAACCAGGTAAGGTAGAGCTAATGGAGCAGCAACTGACGATTGAGATGATTGCCGATGCGTTCAGCTACGATATCACTGGATTTGATTGCGGCGAGGAAGCGCTGAATACGTTTTTAAAAGAGCACCTCAAGCGGCAGCACGATGGACAAATCTTAAGGGGTTATGCGCTGGTCTCCGGGGATACCGTTCCCAGGTTGCTGGGTTATTACACCTTATCGGGGAGTTGTTTCGAGCGAGGCATGTTGCCGTCTAAAACTCAGCAAAAGAAAATCCCGTATCAAAATGCGCCAAGCGTAACCCTCGGGCGGCTGGCCATTGATAAATCTGTTCAGGGGCAGGGCTGGGGAGAGATGTTGGTTGCCCATGCGATGCGAGTGGTGTGGGGAGCGTCTAAAGCCGTTGGTATCTACGGATTGTTTGTTGAAGCCCTTAATGAGAAGGCTAAAGCATTCTATCTTCGTCTGGGGTTTATACAGCTCGTGGATGAAAATAGTAACTTACTGTTTTATCCGACCAAATCGATTGAACAGCTCTTTACTGACGATGAGTCATAAAAGAAACCGGGCAGCGCCAGGCGGCTGCCCGCAGTATCGCGACTCTCTTACTCTTCGAAGTACCAGTAGCCCTGATTAATCAGCCGCGTCAGTTCGCTCACGAACGCCGGATTCTGCAGGCCGCTGCCGAGCTCTTCCTGGCCTAATGAGGTATAGCGACACAGCGCATCCAGCGCTTCGGCATCGGTGGTGTCGAGTTGTTCGCTATGCACGAAGAAGCTGTCGCCGATATGCAGAACGCGCAGGCCGCTCAGGCGGGAAAGCTTTTCACCACCCAGCAGCGCATCGAGCACTTCCTCTTCTTCATACGGTGGTTCCGCCGGCGCAATATCCAGCTCGTGACGCGGGGTGGTGACGAAACTGCCGAACCACTGCTTGAAATCTTCCGGCTGGCGAATCATATCGATCATCATGGTGCGCAGACGTTCGAGTTCATACTCTTCAACCCGGCCCGGATGCTCGCGGCAGGTGAGGTCCGGATCGCTGTAGTGCTCGTCGCCGAGATCGTTCTCCAGCACATAGTCGGCGAAGCTGCTGATCAGGTCGCGGCCGTTTGGCCCGCGGAAGCCGACGGAGTAGTTCAGGGCGGTTTCGTGGGTTATGCCGTCGTGCGGGAATCCCGGTGGAATATAGAGGATGTCGCCCGGCTGCAGATCTTCATCAATGATCGGTGGGAACGGATCGACGTGCAGCAGTGCCGGATGCGGACAGAACTGACGCATCGGCAGCTTGTCACCCACGCGCCACCGGCGGCTGCCCATGCCCTGAATAATAAAGACGTCATACTGATCGATATGCGGGCCGACACCGCCGCCGGGGACGGAGAAGGAGATCATCAGGTCGTCCAGGCGCCAGTCCGGCAGTACGCGGAACGGGCGCACCAGCTCGGCGGCCGGCATATGCCAGTGGTTTACCGCCTGGGCCAGCAGGGACCAACCGGTTTCGCCCAGCCCGTCGAAATGTTCAAAAGGACCATTGCTGGCCTGCCATTTGCCATTTTTCAGGCTGACCAGCCGGCTGTCGACTTCCGGCTCCATGGCTAATCCGGCCAGCTCGTCCGGAGTAATCGGGTCGACGAAGTCCGGAAACGCGTTTTTTAATACCACCGGCTGTTTCTGCCAGTTTTTTTCTAAAAACTCGGGCCAGTTAATGTTGAGTTGATAAGCCATCGATTATTACCAGTAAGAAGAAACGGGCCTGATTATAGAAATGAGGGCCGGGCGGGCGCATTGTCGTGGGTCAAGAGTGGTGCTTAATTCACCATCGGCGCGATAATGGCGTTGGGTAAGAGAGAAAAATCACATTTTTGCCAAAAACCGATCTTAGCGTAAATTGCGCTGCAGGCCGCATGAACACTGGGATTGCGTCTTTAATGGTAAGAAGATGAATTCGCGAAAAGTTCAAATAATGAGCGGTCGATAAGATTTTTCTATTTTAACGCTTGCTACTTCCGGCGAACTCCCTATAATGCGCTCCCACTGACACGGCAGATGTGAATCACTTCACACAAACAGCCGGTTCGGTTGCAGAGAAAAATCCTGAAAAACGGGTTGACTCTGAAAGAGGAAAGCGTAATATACGCCACCTCGCGACAGAGCGCTAAAGCGCGTCGCAACTGCTCTTTAACAATTTATCAGACAATCTGTGTGGGCACTCAAAGTGACATGGA
>ERZ506969.110-NODE-110-length-32488-cov-4.61117_pt1 | contig 32488 bp, 19 predicted proteins | sample MGYA00512891_ERZ506969 | MGnify/ENA metagenome assembly ERZ506969
GGGCTATCTGCATTGGGGATATAATTTTTACAATTCTTACGAATCGCGCAAGCCGATCGATCCGTTCGCGGTAACGGACGCCTGCGGCGCGTTCGAAAGCGGCGATTCCTTTATCGTCTATCCCGGCGATCGCGGCCCCCTCGATTCCGCGCGGCACGAGGTGTTCGCGGCGGGCATGGCGGACTACCGCGCGCTCAAGACGTTGGAAAAAAAGATCGGGCGGGCCGAAGTGGTGCGCCTGCTCGAATCGGAGGGGCTGGCGCGTAATTTCACCGTCTATCCGAAAAGCGCGGCCTGGCACATAGCTTTCCGCGAAAAGATCAACCGCATGATTGCGGGCGAATGATTATGGCGTTTTTCGAACTTTCGTTTCTGTTTATGATCGGTTCGGCCGCAGGCTGGCTGACGGAGCTGTTTTTCCGCAGGATATTCAGCGCGAAAAGGTGGATCAATCCCGGTTTCCTCAACGGGCCGTATCTGCCGATGTACGGTTTCGGCACGTGCATACTCTTCGGGTTTTCCTCGATACCGCTCGCAAAGGGGTGGATCGTGCTCATCGTGTTTTTCGCGCTCACCCTGCTCGAATATCTCACGGGGCTGATCTTCATCAAGGGAATGAAAATCAAATTATGGGATTATTCCGACCGTTTCGGCAACATACAGGGCATAATCTGCCCGCTCTTTTCCCTGCTGTGGGGCGCGATCGGCGCGGCTTTCGTGTTCCTGCTCTACGAGCCGCTTTCGGCCGCGGCGGCGTGGGCGGCGGGCAATCCGTACATGCTCTTTTTTACGGGGATTTTCTACGGCGTGCTGGCGGTGGACGTCTGCATCAGTTTCAACGTGTCGCTCAAAGTCAGGCGGGCCGCGGTGCGCTTTAAAGAGGTGGTGCATTACGAGCAGCTGAAAGCGAGCATCGCCGAACGCCGCCGGCGCCTGAAAATGAAAGCGAATTTTCTCTTCCCGCTGAAAAGCGACAGGCCGCTCAAAGAGAGCGTGGAGGAGCTGCTCGAAAAGCTGCGCGGAAGAAAGAACAAATAGATCGTTTCCCCGAAAATTTTCGGGGAAATTTTTTTGTCGGCGCCGATGCGGAGGGGGCGCGCGATATGTTGCGTCCGAAAATTTTCTAAAAAAAATTATTTGCTCTTTCGCATTTTTCCGCGCGGACGCGAAACGCTTAGATTATCTGGATTTTTTGCGCCCGAAGCGGAAAATTGCGGAAAAACGCCGAATGGAAAATTGACCGAACGGACACTATATATAGTGTTTTATTTAAAAAATCAGTACAATATATAGAAAAAAGGGGTTGACAAAACGCCGCTTATTTGTTATGATTACGCTACACTGAATTTTATGGAAGGAGTAAGAAAAATGTTTCAGGTGAAGAAGAGAGACGGCAAGATCGTATCCTACAACATGGAAAAGATCGAAACCGCCATCAAGAAGGCGTTCAATGCAAAGGAAACGGAATATACGGACGAGATCATAGAAATGCTTGCGCTGCGCGTCGCCGCGGATTTCAGCCGTAAGATCGTAAACGGAATCGTTTCGGTGGAGGACATACAGGACAGCGTGGAAGTCGTTCTGATCCAGGCCGGCTACGTGGACGTGGCGAAATGCTATATTCTTTACAGGAAACAGCGCGAAAAGGTCAGAAACATAAAGTCGACCGTGCTCGATTACAGAAATACGGTGGACAACTATTTGAAAATAAACGACTGGCGCGTGAAGGAAAATTCCACCGTAACGTATTCGGTCGGCGGGCTGATCTTAAGCAACTCGGGCGCCATTACCGCCAACTACTGGCTGACCGAGGTCTATGATGACGAGATCAACCAGGCGCACAGGAACGCGGATATCCATATCCACGATCTTTCCATGCTCACGGGCTACTGCGCGGGCTGGTCGCTCAAGCAGCTCATCGTGGAGGGGCTGGGCGGCGTTCCCGGCAAGATCACGAGTTCGCCGGCTTCGCACCTTTCCACGCTCTGCAACCAGATGGTCAACTTCCTCGGCATCATGCAGAACGAATGGGCGGGCGCGCAGGCGTTTTCCTCGTTCGATACCTACCTTGCGCCCTTCGTCAAGGTGGATAACCTCACCTATAAGGAAGTCAAGCAGTGCATACAGTCGTTCATTTACGGCGTGAACACCCCGTCGCGCTGGGGCACGCAGTCGCCGTTCACCAACATCACCCTCGACTGGGTGGTGCCCAACGACCTTGCGGAACTGCCCGCGATCGTCGGCGGCAAGGAAATGAACTTTAAATATAAGGATTGCGTAAAGGAAATGGCCATGGTAAACAAGGCGTTCATCGAGATCATGATCGAGGGCGACGCCAACGGCCGCGGATTCCAGTATCCTATCCCGACCTATTCCATCACGCGCGATTTCGACTGGTCCGAAACGGAAAACAACAAGCTGCTTTTCGAAATGACCGCGAAGTACGGCACGCCGTATTTTTCCAACTACATCAATTCCGATATGGAACCGAGCGACGTGCGCTCCATGTGCTGCCGTCTGCGCCTCGATCTGCGGGAACTGAGAAAGAAGAGCGGCGGTTTCTTCGGCAGCGGCGAAAGCACGGGTTCGGTCGGCGTCGTTACCATCAACATGCCGCGTATCGCGTATCTTTCCAAGGACGAGGAGGAATTCTATCAGCGCCTGACGAAGATGATGGATATCGCCGCCCGCTCGCTGAAGGTTAAGAGAAACACCATTTCCAAACTGCTCGAAGCGGGACTGTATCCGTACACCAAGCGCTATCTCGGCACGTTCAACAACCATTTTTCGACCATCGGTCTCGTCGGCATGAACGAAGCCTGCCTCAACGCGAAGTGGATCGGCAAGGACCTCACCAACTCGAAGGCGCAGAAATTCACCAAGGACGTGCTCAACTTCATGCGCGAACGCCTTTCCGATTATCAGGAGCTTTACGGCGACCTTTACAACCTGGAAGCCACGCCTGCGGAATCGACTTCGTACCGCTTGGCGAAACACGATAAAAAGCGCTATCCCGACATCATCACGGCGTCGGAAAACGGCGACACGCCGTATTACACCAACTCTTCGCACCTGCCCGTAGGCTATACGGACGATATCTTCAGCGCGCTGGATATCCAGGACGATCTGCAGACGCTCTACACCTCCGGCACGGTGTTCCACGCGTTCCTCGGCCAGAAACTGCCCGACTGGAAGGCGGCGGCAAACCTCGTGCGCACCATAGCGGAAAACTATAAACTTCCGTATTACACCATGTCGCCCACCTACTCGGTGTGCGCCGACCACGGGTACCTCGCGGGCGAACAGTACACCTGCCCGCATTGCGGCAGAACGACCGAAGTTTACAGCCGCATCACGGGATATTACCGCCCCGTGCAGAACTGGAACGACGGAAAGAGGGAAGAGTTCAAGGACAGAAAGGTGTACAACGTAGAAACTTCGCACTTCCACAGCGCGGATAACTGCGCCTGCACGCAGACGGAGGAAAAAAACGTTTCCGCCGAAAAGTCCGCCGCGGCAGACCTTTCGGGCGTGATGCTGTTCGCCACCAAGACCTGCCCCAACTGTAAGATGAGCAAGATGATGCTCGACAAAGCGGGCGTAAAATACACCGTGGTGGACGCGGAGGAAAACAAGGAAGTTACCGTCAATTTCGGCGTTAAAAAGGCTCCCACGCTGCTGGTACCCACCGAAAACGGCTTTGAAAGATACGAAAACGCGAGCAACATCAAGAAATATATCGAAGGACTGAACTGATGAGCGACATCATAGTGATAGGCGCGGGCGCGGCGGGAATGACCGCCGCGCTGTATGCGTTGCGGAACGGAAAAAGCGTAAAGATACTCGAGGAGGAAACGGTCGGCGGGCAGATCGCCAATTCGCCGCGCGTGGAAAATTTCCCCACGATCAAGGAAATTTCGGGCAGCGACCTCGCGGACAGGCTTTTCGAACAGATCACGGCGCTCGGCGCCGAGTTCGAGCTGGAAAAGGTGCTTTCCGTGGAGAAAAAAGGCAAGGGATTTTCGGTGAAGACCGATTACGGCGAGCACGAGGCGAAAAGCGTGATCGTCGCGGCGGGGGTGAAGCACAAACACCTGCGTTTTCCGTATGAAGAGGAGCTGACGGGCAGCGGCATTTCGTACTGCGCCATCTGCGACGGCCCGTTTTACACGGGGGAGGAGGTCGCCCTCGTCGGGGACGGCAATACCGCGCTGCAATACGGCATACTGCTTTCCGGGTACTGCCCGAAAGTGTACGTCTATACGCTTTTCGATAAGTTCTTCGGGGACGAAAGCCTGGTGAAAACGCTGCTTTCCAAGCCCAACGTGATCTGGAAACCGAACACCGCGCTTACGGAATATATCGGCACGGAAAAGCTCGAGGGGTTCCGTTACAGGGAAAACGGCGAAATTAAGGAACATAAGATCGGCGCGCTTTTCGTGGCTATCGGGCAGGTGCCCGACAACAAGAAGTTCGAAAACCTCGTCGCGCTCGACAAAGAGGGATATATCTCGGCGGACGAAAGCTGCGAAACCTCCTGCGAAGGCGTGTACGCCGCGGGGGACTGCCGCACGAAAAAGATCCGCCAGCTGACGACCGCTGCCGCCGACGGTGCGGTAGCCGCGCTCGGCGCGTGCGCATATATAGACAAGAATTTTTAATAACGGCATGTTTTAAGCATGCAGGCAAACGCCTGCGTGCTTTTTTTTTGCGCTTTTCCGCCGAATAGAAAAATATTTTCATTTTTTGAGATAAAAATATAAAAAATTTTCAAAAAGCTATTGACAATACAAATTTTATAGTATATACTCTTGTTGAAAGTATTTTTGAGAATAAAAATAAAAAATGAAATTTTATTTCAAATCGAGGAAAGACGAAATGAGAAAGCAGATACCGAGAGGATTGATAGTATCTTGTCAGGCGGGAAAAGGAGAACCGCTGTACGGCTGCGATCTGATGCATTATTTTGCCCGCTGTGCGGTTGCGGGCGGCGCGGTCGCCATCAGGGCGCTTGCAGACGAAATACCGAGTATACGGCACGAAGTGAAAGTGCCGATAATCGGCCTGATCAAAAAGGACTATCCCGACAGCGAGGTGTATATAACGCCCACGAAAGCGGAGATAGACGTACTGCTTAAAACGGGGTGCGAGGTGATCGCCATGGACGCCACGGCGCGGCCCCGCCCCAACGGGGAAACGTTGGCGGAAATCGTGTCCTACGTCCGTTCCGTAAACGACGAAGTCGCGCTGATGGCCGATATTGACGATTACGATAACGCCGTTATGGCCGATAAACTGGGATTCGATTATATCTCCACAACGCTCCGCGGTTTCACGCGGGAAACAAAGGGCCTGCGGGTGCCCGACTGCGGTTTCGTGAAAAAACTGAAAGAGGCCTGCCGCGCGAAGATCATTGTGGAAGGCGGGATTTGGGAGAAAAAACAGCTGGAGGATATATCCGCGTTCAATCCGTACGCGGTTGTCGCGGGCACGTCCATCACCCGCCCGAAGGACATTACCAAGCGTTTTGTGGAATCGCTCCGCCTGCAATGATGTCATGAAGGAAATTCTAACGCGGCACACGCCCGTAAAGATAAAGGAAAGAATTTACCGAGAAAACGTCGCGCTCCCCTTCGACGGGTTCAGGATAAAGATAGGCACGAAGGGCGTGGCCGAAATCCATTATCGAAACGCCCGCGCGCGAAAGTATGCGGAGGACGCGCTGAAAGAAATGGAAACGATCGGCGCGGAAGCGGGGGTATACGCCGATCATCCCGATTTCATGTTGCGCGGATTGGTGGAAGGGTTTTACGGGACGCCTTATTCGTGGGAAACGCGCCGCGAGGCGGTGGAGTTTCTCGCGCGGCATAAAATGAACGCTTACTTTTCCGCGCCGAAGGACGACTTGTATCACCGCGAAAAGTGGCGGGAACCCTACCCTAAAGAAACGCTGGAACAGATCGCCGCGCTCAACGCGCTGGCAGAGAAAAAACTCGTCGATTTTTATTTTTGCCTGAGTCCGGGGAAGGATTTCCGCTTTTCCGACGGGCGCGACTTCGCGGCGCTTTGCGAAAAATTCGCGGCGGTGCGCGCGGAGGGGATAAAGAATTTCGCCCTGTTTATGGACGATATAGACCCGAAACTTTCCGAAGAGGACGCGCGGCTGTACGGCAGCGCGGGGAGGGCGCACGCGGCCTTGATAGATCGCTGCGTGAAGAACGTTCCGTCCGAAAGGCCCTGGCTTTTCTGCCCGACCGAGTACATGCAGAATTTCGACACGGAATACCGCAAGGACTTCCGCGAGGCGGCGGAAACGGATTTTATCGTTTTCTGGACGGGGTACAACACGGTGGCGGAGGCTGTCGGCGCGGAGGACGGAGAAAGGGTGAAAAGCTCGTTCTCGCGGCGGCTCGCGCTGTGGGATAACTACCCCGTCAACGACTTTGAACCCAAGCGGCGGCTGTATCTCGGCGCGGTGAAAAACCGTTCGCCCGAACTGAAGGAAACGCACGTCGGATACGTCGCAAATCCCATGCCGAACTGGGAGGCGAGCAAATTCGCCCTCATCTCGCAGGCGCTTTACTGCTGGGACGGCGCCCGCTATTCGCCCGAGGCGGCGGAAAGGACGGCCTGCGCCGAACTCGCGCCGGGGGCGGAGGAGGCGGCGCTCTCCCTCGTCAGGCGGAATGGATCGGGGCTTTTCGGGGAAAACTATCGGTTGAGAGAGAGGTTCGCAAAGGAAGACCTCGCTTTCCTGGACGGTTATTATGAAGAACAGGAAAAAGCCGTCGGAACATTGGAAAGAAATCTCGATAAAAAGACCTCCGCTGCGCTCGGAGAACTGTTCCGCTACATGCTGGCGGAGGCAAAGCTGTATCGGGAGGCGCGCGCGGGCGCAATCAGAGAGGAAACGATAAAAGAGATGTCGGACTGCGCATACAGGACGCAGGACCAGTCGCTTTTGGAATACGTAAAGGAAAAGTACGGCGTTCCCGCAGAATTGGAGGAGGAACGCAGGATCTGGTGGAAAACAGAGGAGGGAGAAGATGCGTAAGATCGTATATCTGCCGTTGGACGAAAGGCCGTGCAACGCGAAATTTCCCGCAAAGCTGCTGGAAAACAACGCGGAATTTCTGCTGGTTACCGCGCCGCGGGAGATATTGGGCGATAAAAAAACGCCTGCAAAATACGGAGCGGTAGAAGAATTTCTCGTGCGCGAAACGGCGGACGCGGATTGCCTGGTGCTCTCCGTGGATACCCTTTTATACGGCGGAATCGTGCCGAGCAGACTTCACGGCGAAACGCGGGAAGAACTGAAAAAAAGGCTGTCGCTTGTGAGAACGCTGCGGGATAAAAACCCGAAAATGACGATCTACGCCTTTCACCTGCTGATGCGCTGTCCGCAGTATTCGAGCGACGACGAAGAGCCGTTCTATTACGGCATTTGCGGCAGGGAGATATTCCTTACGGGCGAACTGCGCGACCGGCGCGACCTTTCCCTTGACTACGACGCGGAAAAGCTCGCGGAACTTGAAAAAAAGACCGCGCCCTATCTCGAAGATTACCTTTCGCGCCGCGCGGTGAATCTGGAAATGGATTTCATGAGCGTGGACATGGCGGGCGGCGCGATAGATTACCTCGTATTGCCGCAGGACGATTCCAGCGTATACGGTTTTATCGCGCAGGACCAACGGAAGATACGGGCGTATATCAGAGAAAAGAACAAGCAGAACGTAACGGCGATATATCCCGGCTGCGACGAAACGGGCATGACGCTTATCGCGCGCTATATCAATTCCGTGAAAGGCGCGCCGCGCGTGGATATCCGCTGGGCGAGCGCCTTCGGCCCCTCGGTGATACCGCTTTATGAGGACCGTCCCGTGGGAGAAACGATCAAATATCAGCTTACGGCGGCGGGCTGCGTGCTGGACGGCGCGGCGGATTTCACGCTATACGTCAACGTGCCGTCGAAGGATATGACGGACGCGAACGCTTCGGGTTCTTTCCGTTCCTACGAAGTGGAGCGCTGCCTGCCGGAATTTGTGGAAAACATCGCCTGGCGGGTGAAACGGGGCGGCAGGGCCGCAGTCGCGGACATCGCTTACGTCAATGGCGGCGACGCCGAACTCGTGAGAATGCTGGAGGAAAAGGGCTGTCTATTCCGCCTGGCGGCTTACGCCGGCTGGAATACGAGTTCCAACAGTCTGGGAACGGCTGTTTTCCAGGCCTCCGTTTACACGCATTTCGGAAATACGCCGGAACACGAAAAGTTTCTGGCGCTGAGATATTATGAGGACGTGGGATACTGCTCCCGCGTGCGCAAACAGATCTGCGAACGTTTTCTTCCCGCGCTGGGGCTCAATTACTTCGACGCAGGGGGCAAGAGAGGCGCGGCGGCGGACGAAGTGGCAAAGGAGCTGAACGCCTATATAGGCGCGCTGCTGCCCGAAGTCGCGGCCCGCTTCGAAGTCGGCGAAGCCGTACAGCCTTGGGCGAGAATGTTCGAAACCGATCTGGAAATTATCGAAAAGGAGTGAATCATGCAAACGGCAAAGAGAAAAGTGCTACTGTTGTTGTGCGCCCTGGCGCTGGCGATGGCCTGCGCGGGCACGATCGCGCTGTACAGACCTTCGGTCGCCGCGGCGGCCGATCCGTCGTTCACGCTGAACGGTTCGTCTCACACCATAGTAACGATCGACCCGTGGGAGATCAGCGAGGGCGAGGCCGAATGGGGTGTGCTGAAGATCAATTCTTTCCGCGCGACGGCGGACGGTTATTCGGGCGGCATCGTCTACACCACGAAATGGCTCTATTCGCATACGCCCGTCCGCGAAGGCGCTTACGAATACGCGTTCGAATATACGGGCGGCAAATATGTTCTGAGCGAAAAGAACCGCGGCGGCAACACCTATATCCCCGTCAACGGGCTGGTCATTTCGCTTACGGACAAGGATGAGAAATGGGAAAGCGCGGCCGAAGGCGCGGCGCTGGGTAAAAACGTCGTTTTCCCCGATTATGCCGGCGCGATAGAGATACACGGCACGGGTACGAGCGACAAGGTCGCGGATAAGACCGTGCGTATCGGCATTGACAAGATCAACGGCCGCCGCGACGAAAACCAGGCCGTCTATTACAACAGCGAATGGGGTTCGCAGACCAAGCAGAACGAATTCGGCGCGGAGATCAAGTGCTCCCTGCAGGAGGACGGCAGTTTTGAAATCGTTGAGGTGAGAAACGTCCGCGATACCGAAATGTCGACCATCGGCGCGCGCGATTTCGTTCTGAGCATACACGGTTCCCGCCGCGTGCTGCTCGGCAACGACCTCGTCGCCCGCGTAGGCGACCGCGTGGAGCTCACGGGCATGAAGTTCGTGGATCTCAACAAGTCCGCGTCGCACAAGCTCACGGCGAAGAACCCGACCAAGCCCGTCAAGGACACCGACCTCGACGATCTGAACGGAAACATTCCCTTCCCCGGCTACCGCGCGGAAAACTATCTCATATATTACGACAAGAATTACGATAAGTCGGGCAACCCCGGCAGCGCAAAGTTTTCCAACTTCACGGGCTGTAACGAATGGGGCTATGAAATCCTCGTCCGCAAGACGAGCAGCGGGGACGCCTATCCGATCGAGGGCGTGATAGAATCGCACGCAAAGCAGATAGACAATCTGCTGAGCGAAGGCGAATCGTTCATTCTTTCGGGCAACGGCACGGCGGAAACCTTTTTGACGGCGAACGCGCTGAACGGCGCGAAGGTGTCGATCGACAAGGACGGCGTCGTGTCTATCACGACCACGCCCGATTCCTACGTTACCACCGCAGTCGCGCGGTTTGCCACGGTGAACGAAAAACTGCAGTCCGCCGTCGACGCAAAATACAAGCTGAACGCGAACGTGAACGAACTGTGGAACGACTACCGTTCCTCGGCGAGTTCTCTCATCGGGGAACCCGAAGACACCGCGGACAGCGCCACCCTGTACGGCTACGCCAAAAAGATAGCCGGGCAGGAGGCGGAGGAAGTGATAGACAACGTAACGCTGGCGGATTTTTACGGCAGTTATCTCGAAGTGCTCAATCTCTGCTACCGCATAGAGAGCCTTTCCTATCAGGCGCCCGCGGTGATGAGCATTGCGGCGTGGCACCGTCCCGTCATCGGCAAGGAAACGAGCGTGGAGGGCATACGGGAAACGCTCGAACTCTTCAAAAAGGTCAATTTCAACACCGTTTATCTCGAAACGTTCTGGAACGGCTATACCATGACGGCCGATTCCGAATACGTCGACTATCATATCGAGTTCAAGGACTGCGATTACAGCCCGTATGACGATTATCTGAGCGCGTTTATCGGCGAGGCGCACAAACTCGGCATCGAGGTGCACGCATGGGTAGAGGACTTCTTCGTGGGGTACGAGGGATATGAAGAATCCAACATTCTCACGGGACAGCTGCCCAACAGCGACGAACCCGCGCCCGACGCGGCCGAGAGGAGCGGCTGGGTGATCACCGACTACCAGGGCAACCAGTATACGCAGTTCGAAGGCGGAAAATATAAGTTCATAGATCCGTCGAATCCCGACGTGCGCGAGTTCCTGATAGGCTATTACAGGGAACTGCTTACAAATTACGATCTCGACGGCATCAACCTCGACTATATCCGCTATCCCGTACAGAACGGCTACGGGTACAGCGCGGACAACAAGAACGTGCCGTACGACCACGGCTATTCCGAATACGCCGCCAAAAAATTCCTCGCGGAGCAAGGATATGCGGAAAATCAGCAGACGCTCGCCAAGCTTAAACGCGATCTGAACAAAGGCACGAGTTTCGTGTGGAATGAACTGTACGACGAATGGACGCAGTTCAAAATAAGGCAGATCAACGAATTCGTAGAGGAAATCCACGGACTCGTGAAAGAGGTGGAGGCCGAACGCGCGGCGGACGCGGAAGCCTATACGAGCACGGACATCATCATGTCCACGTCGGTATTCCCCGACAGCGACGTCGTAACGAAAAAATGCCAGGATTGGGAATACTGGTTCAAACAGGGCTGGATAGAAGTGGCCACGCCGATGGCGTATTATGAAAACGCGAACACCGTTACGCAGAAAATCGCGGCCATGATCGCCAAACTCGACAACATCAGCTACAATTACGGCGGCATCGCTCCGTATTTCATGGGGTTGAACCCGTATGAAGAAGTGGTGCAGGCCGTCGCGGCGCTGAACGGCGGTTCGTTCGGAACGGTCATCTTCGATTCCAAGACCATTCTCAACAGTCCCGAAGCGGTGGAATATCTTTCGAACGGCATCTACGGCAACAGTGCCATTCTGCCGCACAAGAGCATAGACAAACTGCTTTCGGCCTTTGCTGAGGAAATGAAATCGAGAAAGGAACTCTATTCCATCAGCGGAGAAAAGGCTGAGGCTTGGGACGCCGCGCTCGACGCCCTCGCAAAAATGCCTTTCTCTACGGCGGAAGAGATCATGGCGATCCGTTCCGAAGTGTACAGGATACAGACGAACGCCAGGGATTACGCTTCGGGTTACGCCGTAACGAGAATCGCCGAGGAAATGGAAAATCTGAACGAAGTTCTGGACGTCAAGCTGTCGCGCTGGTATATCGACAACGGCGAATGGATTCCCGCGGACGGACTGCGCCCCGACCAGGTGGCGCCCTCGCCCGATCCTGAGCCGACGCCCGATCCCGATCCCGAACCGGAAAGAGAGGGATGCCGCGGCTGCGGAGGTTCTTTCGCGGCGGCTTCGGGAACGGCGGCGATCGTTTTGGTTGGTTTTGCCGTTTTCTGCGTCGTCAGACGCATGAGGCGCGCAGGCAAATAAATTTTTATAAAGGGGAGGCTTATCATGAGCAAACGAAGAAGTTTTAAAGCATTGGCGATTTTATGCCTGGGGCTTATCGTGGCGTTCAGCGGAGCTATGCTCGCGGCGTGCGATAAGGGCGGCGAAAATCCCCAGAAGGTAACGTATCAAGTTACTTTCGATTCTCAAGGCGGCTCCGCCGTAGAGAAACAGACGGTGGAAAAGGGCGGCAAAGTAACCGAGCCGGCCGAGCCCTCTTACGACAAGCACGAATTTATCGGATGGTACAAGGAAAGCGCGTGCACGAACGAATGGAAGTTTGCGGAAGACACCGTAAATTCCGATATCACGCTGTATGCGAAGTGGGAAAAAGTGCCCGCGGAGATCACGTGGGAAGTCGGCGAAATGCCCGTCATTTACTCGGACGCCGCGCTTTACAATAAAACGCGCGCCACAGAGGACGTGTTCACAGGTCTTTTGAGCGGATGCGTTACCGCCAAAGAGGACGGCGTTGCCCTGCAGACCATCGTCGGCGATATCGGCGGGCTTGCGAGAAACGAGGAAACCGGTCTGATCGAGGCGAAAGATTACACCATCACCTATCAGGCGCAGGACAGCGAAGGCAAGGTTCTTGAAAAGGAAGTAACGCTTACCGTTAAGGACGCGGAAAAGACGAATTATTACGTGGAATTCAAATCGGCGCGCGGCGGCAAAGGCATGGAAGAGGTCGTCGGCACGAGAATCCGCGTGGCGGAGAATATGTATTTCGAATCCACCGAAACGGGCGAACTGCCCGAGGCGCTTAAAAATCCGCACGCCGAGGGTAAACTTGCCGATTACGACGATCCGTTCATTCTGAAAAATATTTCCGATAAGCCCATGACGGTCAATCTGCAGGACTCTTCGGCTACCTATCTCGTCTTTGAAAAAGGCGGCAAGGTGGTCTGGGGTTTCGAAGGCGTTATGGCGTACGTGATCGACAAAGACAATATGTTCCCGACGAAAACCGACAAACCTACCGCGTTCGAAGTACCCGCGAAAGGCTATGCGCTCGTCGTGGGATATACCCAGAACGGCAACTGGTACGCGCATTCTACGGACGGAAAGAAAGTCGAGGCAGGCGATTACTGGGGCGATAAAGAGATTTCCAACATGTGGGATATCGACGGCCGCCAGATGACCTATATGGACGGCATGTACCGTTACGGCAACATGGTGCGTATCACGAGAAACAACGTAGTCGTTACGGAGGATTACGAAAATCAGCTGCCTTACATCATGAAGGGCACGGAGGCTTATCAGGTAGTCGTAAATACGGCGCTTACAAAAGAAGACCTGCTTAAAGACGTAGCTTTTTACGACGATAACGGGACTTTCGCTCCCGACGTGCAGACCGATAAAGTAGCGATAGACGACGTTTCGTTCAACGCCATTAATACGGCGCAAACGGGCGATTATACCGTAAAATATATTGTAACCGACGCGACGGACAGCTCGCTCAAATATGAATATGAACGTACCGTAACAGTTATTTTACCCGAACATTATGTACAGTTCGGCAATCAGCTTTATAACGAGCCAAAGTTCATGTACAACCAGCAAAATGCAGGATCAACAGGTTCTATCCGCGCATACGACAAAGATTATACGGGGACTATGCCTGAGTTAGGTTGGATTTATAATGCCGTAATCGATAAAACTACGGGCGCGCTCATTAAGTTTGCCGACTGGTCAAGCAAGTATGTGCTGGAGGACGGACAAATAGTCAAGACAAACGTAACTGATGCGGGTACTGGCAAAACTGTGGCTGCCGAATTCTTTGCAGAACTTGGCGAAAATGAAATGCTTCTAATCTTTGAACAGGGAACAGGTTTCAGAACATGGTTCAGCGGATTAAGTGGTTCCGCTCCTGAAAAAGCGTTTTTGACGGACGCGGCGAAATTCGCTGAAACGAAATTCATTATCAAGGACATGGCGGGCATCAACATTCCCGCGGCAGAATAATTCCGAAGTCATGCGAGAGCGCGGCTCTGCCGCGCTCTCCAAAAAAGGAGCGATATGAAAAAACTTTTGATATTTTTAATGTGCGCGCTGCTCGCTTTCGGCGCGTTTACCGGCTGTAACTTCAAAAAAACCGAACGGGCGGAAGTCGATCCCGACGCGGACGTTTCCCAGAAAATCGATTTGAAAATTCTGCTGCCCTATGTTTCGGACAGCATGCAGTCGAACGCGGCTATTCCGCTCATAGACGAGATTACGGGTTACAAGACCACCTACGATCAGCTGCCTACGGGTTCCGCGGCGGAAACGAATATCAACAACCTGTTTATCAATAAGGATAAAACGTACAACGCGCTGAAACTGACCAAAAACCAGTTCAACCGCTATGCGGTGAAAGCCGCCGCGTTCGCCGATCTCACGGCCGTTTTGGAGTCCCCGAAATTCTCCGTGATGAAAAACGCGATCAGCCCCAAAGCATGGGAGGCGGTAACTTATGACGGAAAAATCCTCGGTATTCCCGACAGCGCTTCCAACGACAATATAGACAAGTCCATTATCATCAGAAAAGATCTGATGTATAAGCTGACCAACGAACGCACGGGGCAGCCCTTTACCGAAGTCCCTACGACGCTTGAAGACTTCAAGGAGCTTTTGAAAGCGTTCAAAAAATCTACGGGTTACAGCACGGCGTTCACGCTGCCCAGCAACATCTACATGGTGGGGCCCGTCGCCGCCGCTTTGGGCATCGAACAGGAATGGTCGGACGTGAACGGCCGGCTCACCTACCTTGCGGAACATCCGGAACTGCAGAAATATGTGGACTTTATGAAGGAATTGAAGGACGAAGGCCTGCTGGATATGGCGATGCAGTCCAACTCCTTCCAGACATGCGCCCAGAATTTCGCGCAGGGTAAGTCCATCGCCACCGTTTCCAACTTCTGGGAAATGGCTACCGTGGACGCGCAGCTGGAAGCGTATTCCAAAGTTACGGCGGACTGCGTAGACTTCGCCTACGCCTTTGAAAACGAGGACGGCGAAATGCACGCCTGGCAGTCGAGCGGCGTGAGCTACGTTACCGTCATTCCGAACTGGATGGCGGATACGGGCACGCACGTGATGTATTATATCCAGGAAAAACTGCGCGACGAAAACTTTGTCAGGATCGTCGCGGGCGATCTCGGTACGCATTACAAATACAACAGCCTTACGCAGGAATACGAACCGCTGCCCGCTTTCTCTACGGACAAGACGAGCGCCGACCATTTCCTGACGGGCACGAACGACAATATTTACAACAAATACTGGACGCAGATCGTGATCAAGGGCAACGAAAATTACTACATGCAGTGGAAAGCGACCAATACGGACGCCTTTGCCGACGGGCTCGTCGGCGTGCTGAATCCCGTCGCTTTCGCGCCCGCGCTGGAACTTTATTCCTCGCACGCGGCCGGTATGGAAGACTATTTCAACGCGGAAATTACCAAGCTGATATACGGTTCGGACTCGTCCGTTACCGTCGACAGCATCAAGGCGGGGTGGATAGCCGCGGGCACGCAGGAAGCGATCGACGAAGTCCGCGCGTGGTACAATGATTCAAAGGAAGCATAAGTAAAATGATGTCGAAAGGAATGACGTTTAAAAGCAGATTCAAAAGGTACGGGAGCCTGCTGGCGCTTACGCTGCCCGCCATCATTCTCGCTTTTGTATTCTGCTATATACCCATGTCGGGGCTGATCATGGCGTTTAAGGAAGAAATCGACCTCACCGAATACGACACCGCCATACAGTCTATCCTCATGACGCCGTGGAGCGGCTTTTCGCAGTTCGAAAAGCTGTTTGCCGCGAATTCCGATTTCATGCGTATTCTCGGCAATACCCTCTTTATCAGCGTCATGAAGATAGTGCTCGTCTTTCCCGTGCCTATCATTCTGGCGATCATGATCACGGAAGTGCAGAACAAGCCCGCCTCCAAGGCGATACAGTCCATCATCTATCTGCCGCATTTTCTTTCCTGGGCGATCGTGGCGAGCGTTTTCGAAACGTTCATGCACCCCAACGTGGGCGCTTTGAACACCGTGCTCCATTCTCTGGGGCTGGGGACGATCAATCTTTCGGACGCAAACCAGTTCCCCTGGCTGATGGTGCTTACCACGGGGTGGAAGGATATCGGCTGGTCGGCGGTCGCCTATATCAGCGCGGTGCTGGCCATCGACCAGGAACAGTTCGAAGCGGCGCGCATAGACGGCGCGGGCAAGGTGAAACAGATATTCTATATCACCCTGCCGGGGATCGCGGGCACGATAGCGGTGCTCTTCATCATGAGAATAGGCTATCTGATGGACGCGGGCTTCGAGCAGATCTACGCCATGCTCACGCCTACGGCTGAGTCCACGGGCGAGATCATAGGCACTTATATCTACAAACTCGCCATCAAAAACGGCGGAAGCTACGCCCTGACCACGGCGGCGGGCCTGTTCAATTCGGTTGTCGGGCTGATCCTGGTGGTCGGCGGAAATCTGTTCTGCAAAAAAGTTTTCAAAAGGAGCATCTGGTAAAATGGCTGCGTCAAAAAGCTGTATGAAAAGCAAAGGGGATATCGCTTTCAGCATAATCAACGGTTTCCTGCTGTTTTTGTTCGCGCTGTTCACCCTCATGCCGATCGTGAATATTTTAGCGACGAGTTTGTCCACGCATTCTCTTCCCGTGGTGTTCTGGCCCGCCAAGTGGGACGGCTTTGCCATGCGGAGCGTGCTGACCGAACCAAAATTTTATCAGGCGTTTTTTATCAGCATATGCGTTACGGCGCTCGGCACCGCGATCAGCGTGCTGTGCATGGTGCTGGCGGCCTATCCGCTTTCCAAAAAGGATCTGCCGCTGCGCCAGACGATCATGATATATTTCTTCATATCCATGCTGTTTTCGGGCGGCATGGTGCCGAATTATCTTCTCGTTTCCTCGCTCGGCCTCACGAACACGCTTTTCGCCATGATTCTGCCGAACGCCGTCATGGTGTTTCATCTGATCTTGATGAAGGCGTTTTTCGAAGGCATACCGAGCGCGCTGGAGGAATCGGCGCGCATGGACGGCGCGGGCAACCTGCGTATTCTCTTCAGCATAATCATGCCGATTTCCATGTCCATGCTCGTAACGGTCTGCCTGTTTACGGCGGTTGTATACTGGAACAATTACTTCAACGCGCTGATGTACATTTCGGCGTCGCATTCCGAACTGTATCCGCTGCCGTTTTACATCATCAACCTTTCCGACCAGTTCCGCGATCCGAACGCGCCGATCGTCATGGGCGATAAATTCAAATACGAACAGAACATTATCGCGTCCACCATCATATTGTCGATGGTGCCGATCTGCGTAACGTATCCCTTCTTTTTGAAATATTTCACCAAAGGCGTGGTCGTCGGGGCGGTGAAAGGATGAGCGGCCGCGTCGTCGCGCTCGATATCGGCGGCACGTTTATCAAAAGCGGCGTTTTCGAAAACGGAAAACTCGGCGCGGTGATGAAAACGCCCACGGGCGCGGGCAGTTTGGAGGAAATCAAGCGCTCCGTTTCCGAAGCGGTGGAATATCACCTCGTCGGCGGAGCGGAGGGCATCGCCGCGTCGAGCGCGGGGGACTTCGATCCTTATCGCGGCGTATGCACGTTTGCGACGGATAACCTCAAAGGTTATTCTGGCTTTGCGCTGAAAGCGTGGCTGGAGGAAAAATACGGCATGCGCGCTTCCGCGCTCAACGACGGTCACGCCGCTATGCTCGGTGAGGCGAAAAGCCGCGCGCTGAAAGAAGCCGCCGTCATGCTCACGCTCGGCACGGGCGTGGGCGGCGCTTATTTCGACGGTGGAAAAGTCGTGTTCGGGGAAGATTTCCGCTACGGGCGTTTCGGACACCTCGTCATGCGCGATAACGGAAAATTATGCGGCTGCGGGCAATGCGGCTGTATCGAAAGCTATATCAGCGCGACGGCTTTGACAAAACTGTGCGCCGCGGCGGGCACCGCGCCCGAAAAGGTCTTTTACGAAGAGCGCCGCGAGAGCCGCGCGGTCGTGAACGAATGGCTGGACGCGCTCTGCGAGGCGATGGAAACGGTTTTCCGCGCGCAGGAATACGATCTGATGATCTTCGGCGGCGGCGTATGCGCCTCGGCGGAGCGGTGGCTGCCGCTGCTCGGCGCAAAGACGGAACGGCGTGCGGAGGTGAGCAAGCTCGGAAATTCCGCGGGACTTACGGGCGCATATCTGTGGTGGTGCGAAAATGGATAAACTCAATGCTGACGTCATCATTATAGGCGGCTCCTTAGGCGGCACGATCGCCGCTTACAGCGCCTGCACGGAGGGCATGAACTGCGTTCTCGCCGAAAGCGGGAAGTGGCTCGGCGGACAGCTGACCTCGCAGGCCGTGCCTCCCGACGAACACAAATATATCGAAACGACGGGCTGCACCGCGACCTACCGTGCCTACCGCGAAAAGGTTCGGGAGCATTACAGAAACCATCCTTTTATTGCGGACGAAGTGAAAAAGGCGCGGTATTTCTGCCCCGGCGGATCTACGGTGTCCCGCCTCGCGCATCCGCCGAAACTGGCGCTTTCCATCCTTACGGAAATGCTGGAACCTTTCCTCTTATCGGGAAAACTGCGCGTTCTCTATAACGTGAAAGCCGTGGCGTGCGATACGGACGGCGACAGAATAAAGAGCGTTACCGTGCGCGGCGAAAAGGGCGATACCGTTCTTTGCGGCAGATATTTTTTGGACGCCACGGACACAGGCGAACTTCTGCCGCTTTCGGGTACGGAATACGTTACGGGCGCGGAATCGCGATCGGATACGGGCGAACGTTTGGCGCCGCTCTCCGGCAATGCTAGCGACATGCAGCCCGTCACTTACGTGGCGGCCTGCGACTGGGAGGACGGCAGGGAGTCCGTAATAGAAAAGCCGTACGCTTACGAATATTTCAGAAAGCTGCGCATGCCCTACGACGAATATCCCGTGCTGAGCATGTACGGGCCGGACTCTTCCACGGGCAAGGCAAAACGCTTCGGCTTTTTCGACGGGGAAAAGGACGAACGGGGCAATACGCTGTTCGGGCTGTTCACCTACCGCCGCATCGTCGCCGCGAGCCGTTTTAAAGAAGGGTATGTTCCGCGGGACATTACGCTCATCAACTGGCCGCAGAACGATTATTTTTTGAACAACGTTTTCGGTACGGCGGACGACGCGGAAAACCTCGAACTGTCCCGCCAGCTCACGCTCAGCTTGGTTTACTGGCTGCAGACCGAGGGCGGTTACAGGGGGCTGGGGCTGAATACCGAAGTGCTCGGCACGAACGACGGCCTGGCCATGCAGCCGTATATCAGGGAATCGCGGCGGATACGGGCGAAGTACACCGTTACGGCGGAAGAGATCGCGGACAGGGGAAACCCGTCTCCCGCAGATCTGCCGCAGAGCGTCGGCGTGGGGCTCTATCATATCGACCTGCACATCACCACGAAAACGCACACCTTTTTCTTTGCGCCGGCGCGGCCGTTTACCATACCGCTCGGCTGCATGATACCCGTGAGAATGAAAAATCTCATTCCCGCCTGCAAAAACGTGGGAACCACGCACCTTACGAACGGCTGTTTCAGACTGCACCCCGTGGAGTGGAATATCGGGGAGGCTGCGGGATACCTCGCGGCGTTCTGCGTGCGGGAGGATATGCTTCCCGCAGAGGTTTCCGCGCGCAAGGAAAGCTTCGCGGCCTTTCAGAGCCTGCTGCACGATCGGGGCGTCATGACCTCGTGGAAACTGTGAAGCGGAATAATTTCCCCATTCTTTTGATTTTTGTAAAGAAATATGTTATAATGCAATCAGAATATTGCGGAGCAATGCAAGAGGAAAGGGAATGATTGGTAAAGTATTCGATCGTATTCAGGCGATACGTCCCGTTGCGACAAAAACGGAAAGAAAATTGATAGACCGCATCTGCGAGATAGATAAAAAAGACCTTATCTATCTGTCCATCACCGACCTTGCGGACATGCTCGGCGTGGCAGAGGCCACGATTCTGCGTTTTTGCCGCAAGCTCGAATTCAAGGGGTTTCAGGATTTCAAGCTGCACCTCAGCCAGGATATGGTTACGGAAAACGAAGAGGTGCAGGGGATCCCGCAGAGCATAGCGGAGCAGATGACCGGAGCCATCAAAGAAACCTGCGAGCAGATAGACTATCAGCAATGTTTGAAGATAGCGGATATGATTATCGGGTCGAGAAAGGTCTGCGCTTTTGCGGTGGGCAATTCCACGATCGCCGCGCACGAAGCGAAAAACAGGCTGCTTAAAGCGGGCATCAATCTGGAAAATTCCTGCGACGTGCACAACCAGGCCATCATCACCGCCAACCTGAGCCAGCAGGATCTGCTCATTTTGGTCAGCGTGAGCGGCAGCACGAAGGATATCATACACCTCGCGGAGATCGCGAAGGAAAACGGCACGCCGATCGTTGTCATCACAAATTATTCGAAATCGCCGCTGGCGAAGTTTGCGGACTATCTTTTGCTTTCCTGCCGCAAGGAGGCGGCGTACGAGGGCGGTTCTCTGGCGACGGTCGTGGCACAGTCGTATATCATAGACGTGCTCTGCACCGCCGTGTTCGAACGGCTCGGCAACGAGTCGAAGAGAAAGTCCATCAAGGCGAGCACCGCCGTTTCCGATAAATCCATTTAGGAAAAAAAGTTATGTACAATTTAAAACAGTTGGAACGAACAGCTTCAAAAATAGAACGTCTGGCGGATATATACGAACCGTTCGTCGTTCTTTCCCGCTCTCCGCTCCCCGTTACGCACGCGGAAAACAGGGATTTCGGCCCCGTCCGCGAGGGATATGAATGGGGCGGAGATTTTGTTTACGCGAATTTCGAATGTACGCTGCCCGACCTGCCCCGTCCGCTCTGGCTGGAGTGCGATACGGACGGCGTGGAACATCTGATATTTGCGGACGGCAAGCCGCTGGATATGACGGACTGGGCGCGCGAGATCGGCGCGCCGTCCGAGCGGCTGCACCGTTTCGTCAGCCTGGAAGAAGTCCCCGCGGGCGCGTGCCTGCGCGTGGAGGCCTATGCCGGGCACACGATGTACGGAACCATGCCCTACGACGCAAAGATCACGTTCGGTTGGTCGAAATACCGCGAAAGGTGCGTCTTTCACGGGATTTACGCCGTGAGGCTCGACACGGAACTGAAAGAGTTCCTGCTCCGCCTGCGGCTGCTCGTCTCCTATTACAGAAGCGGCGGTTCGCCGTGGAACAAGATCGAAGAGTTCAAGATTTTCGAAGAGCTGTTCCGTAAACTGTCCCTGCTGCCCGAACGCCCCGAAAAGGCGTCCGTCCGCGCGGCGAACGAACTCCTGAAAAAATATTTCGGCGGAAAAAACGCGCGCGCAAGGAGCCCGCGCATCGGCCTTGTCGGGCACAGCCATCTGGATACGGCGTGGCTCTGGCCCGTGGAGGAAACCAAACACAAAGCCGTGCGCACGGCGGTCAACGCGGTGCGCCTGCTCGAAAAATACCCGAATTACACTTTCATCATGTCGAGCGTGCTGTATATGGACTGGATACGCAAAAGCAGTCCCGAAATCTTCGGCCGCATCAAAAAGCTGGTGCGCGAGGGCAGGTTCGAACCGAACGGCGCGGCATGGGTGGAATGCGACTGCAATCTGACGGGCGGCGAGGCGCTGATCAGACAGTTCCTGCGCGGCCAGAGCTTTTTAAAAGAGCATTTCGGCTATCGCGCGGACGTTTTTTGGCTGCCCGATACTTTCGGTTACAGCGGCGCGCTCCCGCAGATCATGCGGGGCTGCGGCGTGAAATATTTCCTCACAACGAAGCTGAGCTGGAACGATACCAATCGCTTTCCGCTGGACGCTTTCCGATGGAGGGGGATAGACGGCAGCGAAGTTATTGCGCATTTCAACACCACGCATTCGCCCGCCGACCCGCGCGCCGTCCGCGCGCGCATGGAGGGCATGCTCAACAAGCATATTAACGATTGCGCGTTGATCGCCTACGGTTACGGCGACGGGGGCGGCGGGCCCGACGAAGACATGGTGCGCACGGCGCTCATGACCGAAGAAACCTTTGCCGACGCTCGCGTGAAACACACGACCGTGAGCTCGTTCATGGAGGAGCTTTCCGCAGAGGATTTGCCCGTTTATGCGGGCGAGTTGTACCTCGAACTGCACCGCGGCACGCTCACCATGCACCACGACATCAAAAAATATAACAGACAGCTGGAAATATTGCTGCACGACGCGGAATTTCTCGGCTCCTCGGGACAGGCGATCGAGGAGGAAAAGCTGCGGAAGTGGTGGGATATTTTGTTGTTGAACCAGTTCCACGACATCTTGCCGGGCACATGCATCGCGCGGGTGAACGATATCGCCAAAGCCGAACTGAAAGGCGCGGTCGAAGAATGTGCCGCGGCAGTCCGTCCGACGGGAAAGCCGTACGTCAACACCCTCTCGTTCGCGCGTGAAGAAACGCTCGAAACAGAGGACGGAGAGCAGGAATACGAGGACTTCGACGGAAGAAAACGCAGGATAGGCCGATTTGCCTTTGCGCCGTTCGGCGAGGGCAGAAGGGTGCGCGGCCCGGAAAAAAGTCCCTTTGTCTTTGAAAACGGAACGCTTTGCACGCCTTACGGAAAGGCCGTTCTGGCAGGGGGAAAAATCCTTTCGTACGTTTGTTTCGGCCGCGAAACGGCGGCGGGCGCGCTGAACGAGCTGCGCGTTGCGGAGGACATGCCTCGGCTGTGGGATAACTGGGACGTGGACGCCGATCTGCCGCTCATCGAAAAGGAGGCGGAATTTATCTCTTCGCGCGTCGTTTCGGACGGCCCGCACGAATTCAGAATTCGCTGTTTTTATCGGATCGGCAAAAATTCGGAAATGACCGAGGACGTCGTTTTCGACGCCTATTCGCCGCTCGTTACCTTTGAAAACAAGCTCAACTGGCAGGACGACCACCTGCTTTTGCGCGCCTATTTCGAAACAGACCTGTTCGCTCCCGCCGTGAAAAACGAAATCCAGTTCGGCTGGCTGGAACGCCCGACCACCCGCAACAGCAGCGAACAGCAGGCCATGTTCGAAGTGTGCAATCACAAGTGGTCCGACCTTTCGGAAACAAATTTCGGCGCGGCGCTGCTCAACGACTGCAAATACGGGTTCGGTTGCGAGGGAAAGACCATGCACCTGACTTTGTGCAAGGGCGGCACTCATCCCGACGAGAGGGGCGACCGCGGCGTGAAGTATTTTTCCTACGGGTTCCTGCCGCACGAGGGCGGTTTTTCGGCGAAATCCGTCGTCCGCCCCGCGTATCGTTTCAACTATGCGCCCGCCCGCTGTGCGGACTGCAGTTCTCCCGTTCTGAACGTTTCGGGCGGGGGGATCATTGTGGAATCGGTGCGCAGAAACGCCGCGGGGACCGTGCTCAGGCTTTACGAAAGCGAGCGTTCGGCGGCAAAGTGCAAAATAGAATTTTCAAAAGATTTCGACGTGTACGAATGCGATATGCTCGACGAAGAGCGGGCGGGACTGGGAAAAACGTCCGCGCTTGAACTCGCTTTCAGACCGTTTGAGATCAAAACGCTTTTGCTGAAATAAAAAAGGCGGGGCCGACTTAAAGTCGGGCCCGTCTTTTTAATATCCGCGCAGCCGGACGTTCCTTATCTTCTTTTTCGCAATCGCCTTATATTCGAGGGCGGTCTTTTCGTCCACCTCGTGCAGATCGTTTCTTATGCAATTGCCGCTGTCTTTGAAGTGCTGTAAAAAATACTTCTCCGCGCCGCTCAGCCATTCGGCTATCCTTTCCATATCCTCGGCGGAAGAGTATTCCTTTACCAGCGTCGTGCGGAATTCGCTGTCCGTCCGTCCCTCCATTAAAAGCGCGGCGCTTTCTTCCACGGGGGCGAGATCGAAGTTCTTCACGTCCACGGTTTCCGCATAGCGTTCTTTACTGTTTTTAATATCCATCGCGATATAGTCCACGATCTTTTCGTCAATGAGTTTTCGCAATACGTCGGGGCGCGTACCGTTGGAATCGAGCTTTACGTCATACCCCATTTCCTTGATTTTTAGAATGAATTCCCTGAGATCGGGCATGAGCGTCGGCTCGCCGCCCGTGATGCATACGCCCTGCAAAACGCCCTTGCGCTTTTTCAGGTATGCGAGCACTTCCTCTTCGCCGAGAACGCCCTGTCCGCCCGGATCGAGCACGAGAGGCGCGTTGTGGCAGTACGGACAGCGGAAGTTGCATCCGCCCGTAAACACCGTGGCGGCGATGTGATCGTCGAAATCGACGAGGGATAGTTTTTCCATTCCTAGTATCTTCATAATGTTCTCCGGTTTCCTTTTTATTCTGCTATTATATCATAAATTCCCGCCGCGGTAAATCCGACGGGGCGGAAAAGCAAAAATTTTTATTTCGGAGGGCGGAAATTTCGTTGCATGGTCGAAAAGACGATCGATTGCTCCTTCGCGGACTTCGTTTTCCGCCGCGCCGTTCGTAACGACGTCGGTCGGGATTGCGGCCGACGGTCGCGTCGGCATAAGAAATAACAAATTTTTTTCTTCTTTCATATAATGATAAAAGCAAAAAGGAGGAAAGAATGAATCCGTTTAACGAAAAATCGAAACCCATTGAAAAATCTTTTCAGAACTGGCAGCAGCTCTATCCCGAATCTTACGATAAATTCGAGATCGATCCGTATACGAAAACGCGCATCATCCTGATGAACGGCACCGAATTCGAGGCGAACTGGTTTTCCCATCAGTTTTCCCGCCATATCTCGGACGGCGACCTCCGCAGGGAACTCGCGCTCACGCGGGCGGTGGAAAAACAGCAGCAGATCAAAGGATCGCTGCTGAAACCCTGCAACGAAAGCCAGCTCGAACATACCATTTCCTACGAACAGCTCGCCGTGGATCTAACCGCGGAGCTTGCCAAGCGCGAGAGCGACTGCTACGTGAAGAAAGCGCTCGACTTCGCGCTTTTGGAGGATTTCGATCACCTGTACAGATATTCCGACCTGTTGGAAATGGAACAGGGCGTACAGGCGGAACGGCTGGTCGGCAGATACACGGAGATCATGCCCGCGCGGCCGACAATTGCGCATCACAGGTTTCCCAAGGATAACGTGCGGCGGTGCATCGATTCCAAAACGGCGGATAAGCAGACCGTGCTGAACACCATGATCATCACGGCGGCGGAACAGCAGACCATGAATTATTATATGAACGTAACCAACCTCGCGTCCGACGAGATGTCGCGGCGTTTGTATGAAGAGATCGCGCTGGTGGAGGAAGAGCACGTTACGCAGTACGAAGATCTTATGGACGCGAATTCCACCTGGCTGGAAATGCTTTTGTGGCACGAATACAACGAATGTTATCTCTATTGGTCGTGCTATATGACGGAAACCAACGGTTATGTCAAAAAACTTTGGGAACAGAATTACGAAATGGAAGTCGCTCACCTGCACAAGGCGGCGGAACTGCTGAGAAAGTACGAAAACAAGGATTGGTTTGAAGTCATTCCCGACGGAGAATTCCCCAAACCGCTCTCTCTGCACGAAAATATAGAATACGTGCGCGGCGTTTTGAAAAACACCGTGCAATTCACCTCAGTACGCGAAGATTACGAGCGGATAGAGGATTTGCCCAAGGACGCAGATTTCTTTACATATCAGGGAATCGTGAATCCGAAAACGGATATCGTGCCCTCGCACAACGTGATCGACGCGCATATCCGTTATTACGGACGGGATTATCGCTGGCAGGTGGCGCCCAACCCCGTGCCCGAACTGAGAAACAGAACGATGGACAATACTTCGGTCGGGCGCGTGCCGCACGCTGCGGACAGCACCGATTTTTCCTGCAACTGATATACGAAAAATTTCAGTAATTATGATAACGAGCCTGCGGGTGAAAAATGCCCGCAGGCTTTTTCCGTTCCGAAACAAAACCGCGTGTTTTTAAAATTTTCTAAACAACAAAGCGAAACGGACGGCGTCGTTTAGAAGATAGTAAAGTTTGTTTAATCGATGGGGTATTTACACTCTAAAAAGGGCGCGGTATAATTTTATTGTAAAAGGAATAAACCGGACGGAAAGATCGAGCCCGGCGGCATTGCTGTACGGACCGTCTGCCCCGCTCCGGTTACAGTCCGGGGAGGTAATATGTCGGCTATCATGAAGAAAAAAGTCATATTGAGTTCGGTGCTCGCGGTGATCTGCGGCGCATGCCTGTCGTTTGCGGGGGCCGCTTTCGCCGCCCGCGCGTCGGCTGCGTCCGCCGCGCCCGAATATGCGTACGAATATCCGCAAGTCGGCGAGCTCACTCTGCCGTCGGTCTTAAGCGACGGCATGGTGCTGCAGCAAAAGGAAAACGTGCACGTTTGGGGGCTGACGGTCGGCGGCAGGGAAGTTACCGCAAGTTTGGCGCTGGCTTCCGCGCCCGATACCGTCATTGCGCAAGGCAGCTCCATAGCCGGCGAAAACGGCCGTTTCGATATCGAATTCGACGGACGAGACGCGTCTTTCGACGAATACGTCGTAACGGTCGGCGACGGCAGCACGACAATTCATATTGAAGACGTTTTATTCGGCGAGGTGTGGCTTACGGGCGGACAGTCCAATATGGAATTGCAGCTGCAGTATGTCATCGACGGCCCCGAACTGATCCGCGCCGCGCGCGGCAACGACAGATACGCGAATTTGCGACTTTTCCTCGAACCGACCATGCCGGAGGGAAAGGACTTAAACAGCCAGTTCGAATATCTGCCCCAGTTCGACATTAAAGGCGCGCGCTGGGGCAGGGCAAACGTAAAGGACGACGTGAAGATCGTTTCCGCCGTCAGTTACGCCTGCGCTCGGAAAATGTTCGAAGAACTGAACGCAGCAGCGCAGGTGCCGGTGGCGATCATCAATACCGCCGTCGGCGCGACCAGCATAGAAGCATGGATGTCCCGAACTTCCATAGATAATACGCCCGAAGTCGTAAACTGGATAAAAAACATCAAGAAAAATTATGTTTCCTGGGAAAACTGGACGGACAGCCGCCCCGAAAAATTCAACCAGATGACGGCCATGTTCAACGAGAAGATCGCGCCGATAGCGGGATTCAACGTAAAGGGGCTTTTATGGTATCAGGGGGAAAACAATATGGGCGATCAGGAGTCCGCCGATTTTTATTCCAAAGCCCTTCCCGCGATGGTGAAAGATTGGAGCGTGAACTGGTGGAAAGACGAAAAGCCGTTCTACTGCGCGTATTTCCATATCAATCAAAAGGAGGACAATTACACCGCTGAGTCCATTCCGCTCTTTCTGGAAGGCCTGAGTACGGCCTGGAGCGAGAACAGGGACAATCTGATGCAGGTCCCGATCTACGACATACCGCTGACGTGGAATTACGGTTCCTTTCAATACAAGGCGACGGCGCATCCGCTGGTAAAGATCCCCGTGGGAGAACGCGCGGCGCGCATCGTTTTGGGTAAAGTCTACAAAATGTACGAAAACTACCTTCCCGCGACGTATCTCGGCAAAGAGGCGAAAAACGGTTCGGTTTACGTCGAGTTCGAAAATACGGCGGGAAAACTCTACGCGAAGGACGGCGCCCCGCTCCGCGGATTTGCGATCTGCGGGGAGGATCGTCTGTACGTCCCCGCCGAGGCCGAGATCGTGGACGGCAAAACGGTGCGCGTCTGGAGCGAAGATGTGAAAAATCCCGTGGACGTAACTTATGCGTTCACCTGTTTTAACTATTCTTCCAACCTGTACAACGGTATAGACCTGCCTGTGATACCGTTCCGCAGCGCCCGCAACGCGGCGGATATATATTATCATGCAAAAGACTGGATGTTTGCCGACGCGATCGAGATGTGGCGCGACGACGGGCAGTCGGTCGATAACGAATCGGCGGGCGCGGGAGCGGTGCGTACGGTCTGGCAGGCGAATCCCATCGGGAGCGGGTTCGGCAGTACGCTGACTTTGGAAGAGGGCAAGGCAGGCAATGCCGTCCGTTTCGGATACGGCAGAGGGGGAACGTTCGGGTTCGGCGTAACCGGCCCTGCGAACAGAAATACGAAAAATCATCTCAACAACATGATATTCGGACAGTTCGAAAAATACAACGGGCTGGAATTGAATATAAAAAACAACGACGCCCGCGCAAAGACGATCTCCGTCGCGGTGCGGACGTCGGACGGAAAGGAATACCTTTTGCCGTTTGCGGAAAATTTTGAAACGGCGGCAGTATTGCTTCCTTCCGCGGAATATCAGAAATTTCTGGCGGCGCTCAACTGCGCGGTCGGCGCGGACGGCCGTATTATATACGATACGGAAGATATAATGCTCAATATTACGGCGTTGGAAATCCGCGTGAGCGACACCGCGGCGGGCAGCGTTTCTGCGGACGAGTTGAAGCTGCGCACGGTCGGCGCGGCGGATCTTTCCCGCAGAATCGTCGATAATTTTGCCGCCGACGGAAATTATACGGGCGGCGGGGAAAGGACGGTGGTTTCCGGTATTGACGGCGCCGTCGGCCGTACCGTACTCACGCTCGGCAAGGAAGGGACGGCTTCTGCCGAATATGATGTGAGCGGAGCGCTGCGGGCGCAGGTGAACCTGCTCGCGCGCGGCGGGACTTTCGCCGTCCGTACGGACGGGGGACTCGCTCCTTTTACGGGAACGGAAGCGGTACTTGCCGATATCGTCCCCACGTATATCGGCGGCGACGGATTCAAATATGCGCAGTCCGGCGGCGTGTGGTACAGATATTCTGCGGGCAGCGGTTCGTATCGCCCGCTCAGCGGGGAAAACGCGGTATTTCCGAAGATAGAACTGCCCGACGAACTTACGCCATCCATAGGCGCGGAAGTATTCAGAAACGGGGCTTGGCAGGCCGTGGGCGCGGAAGTCGTTTCGGTGGACGTTTTCGGAAATTATACGGAAGAAAGTTATGCGTTCGTACTGCCGCAGGGCAGCGAAAAACTGCGGGTGAATTTTACCGCCGCATGGCGTGAACAGGCGGCGGACGGCGGCAGCGGCATGGCCGCCGACCGGGGCCGCAGCGTTATGCTTTCCGCCGTAGCTTTATTTTCGACGGAAACTGCCGCGGACGGCAAACCGCAGATCGTGATCGGCACGGATAAGGCGGAATATACCGTCGGGGACAGGGTGACGCTGCATATCGCGGCCTATGACGATCTGACATTCGCTAAGGATTTGGAGGTAAAAGTTATCTTGATAGAGGGAGGCAAGAGAACCGAACTCGATTCGGCATCCTTTGTGATCGGCGGCGCCTGCACGATAGAAGTGAGCGCAAAGGACGGCGCGGGACAAGAGCAGACGGCCGCGCTCGACCTGACGGCGAAGGCCGCCGTTCCGTCGGAAGGCGGGAATAGTGAAAAAGACGGCAATTTAGGTCTGATCCTCGGAATAACGATCCCCGCGGCGGCGATCGTTATAGGGGCGGCGGCGTTTTTCGCCGTGAAAAAAATAAAGGGAGGAAAGAAAGCATGAAAAGAAAGTTGATTGTCGCTTTGCTCGCATGCATAATTTTGTCGTGCGGCGTCGGCGCGGGGTTTTCCGCTTTTGCGCAGGAACCGTCAGCCGAGCGGGAATTGTTGTTTTCCGACGATTGCAAAAACGTCGATTCGGCCAATATTTTTGAAAGGGATCCCAATTTATGGGTAGATGCGCACGGGTATAAAGTAAGCAACGCTTCGCAGGCGTATATCGTCTTCCAGGCGGAAAAAGACATCGGGGAAATAGAACTGCGCGTTTGGCATACGGACGGATACGACGGATTTACCTACGGTCTGGCGGCAAAAAATATCAATGTGGAAGTTTTTGTTTCCGGGGACGGCAGAGATTTTACCGCGGCGCCCTATACGTATGCCGCGGATGCGTCGGACGCACAGGACGGAGACGGCAATATCGGAAAATTTATCGTTTTGACTGCGGAAAACATTTCCGAGGGAAACAGGTATTTCAAAGTGGCAATCACTACGAGCGACGGTTTTTGGTGGCCGCAGCTTTCCAAAGCGACGGCTTACGGCAGAACCGGCGGGGATCCCGTTGAAGAACCTGTTTTTCACGATCCGTGTACGGATCTGCTTGAAGCGGTTTCGTTTGATTCCAATCTGAAAAACGACCCCCGCGGCATCACCCGCACCGATTCCAATCCCGGCGCGGTCATATACGACGCGGGGCAGCCCGTCGGCAGGGTAGAGTTGATTTTGAACGTACAGGGAGGTTATGACGCCTGGATATTCAACGAGGCGCGCGATTTTTATAATATCCGCATTTTCGCGGGCGAAAGCAAAAACGGGCCCTTTGCCGAAATCGGTTATGAAGTGAGCAGAGAATCCGCCGTCAGCGGAGATTGGGGGCTTGTTAAAGCGGTGAGCGAAAATATTTCTGCGGAAGCGCGGTACGTGAAGTTGCTGCTCGACGCGCCGAAGTCGTCCTGGCACGTTTGTATCCGCGAGGTTTATCTTTACGAAAAAACGTCGGAAACGCCTGTGATCGCATCCGTAACGATCACGAGCGAAGGCCGCGAACTGATTTCGGGCGGAAGCCTTGCGTTTTCGGCGGAAACCGATCCCGCGGGGGCGATCGTGTATTTCGAAGCCTACGACGACGAAAATTTGTCGAAACCTTCGGAATTCGCCCGGTTCGACGGAAATATTCTCACTTCGGATTACGACGGGCTGGAGGATATAGAAATTTACGTCGTGGCGAGAAGCGGGGATAAGGCGAGCGCGGCCGAAAAGGTTACGATCAGGCGCCGTCCCGACGCGGAAAGCGTGTCGTTCGTTCCGAGCGCGGTTTCGTTTACGGCGGGTGAAACTATCTATCTCGTTTCTTCGGTGCTTCCCGCAGGCGCGATCAACACGCAGGTCGAATACGCTGCATATCTCGACGGGGAACTGACGCGGAAAGCGGAAGGAGTTCTCTTCGAGGGCGATACCATGTTCCTCGCGGACGATTTCGCCGAAAAGGAATTTTATGTCGTCGCCCGCGTTATGAAATCGGACGGAACTTATATCGTAAGCGGCGCGGTGCAATTTACCGTAAAATACAAGGAAATAATTTTCAACGATCCGTGCGCGGATTTAGATAAAATCGACAAGGAACTGAGCGACGTATCCATGTTCGGCACGGAAAAAGGTTTTATCCGCAGATTTTTCCCCGAAATGGTGTCCGATCCGCAGTATGCGGCGCTCGGTGCGGGCAGCAGGAGAACGGATAAAGCGAAATACGACGTGCCGAGCGTCGTCTATCATGTAAATACGGACATAAACAGTTTTTCCGTTTCGGCGATCGTCTACGACGCGGGCAACAAGGCCATGACGGAGGCGAATAAAAACGATTTCATCGGGCTTGTGAACATTTACGTTTCCGAAACGGGAAACAGCGGCAGCTGGACTTACGTAAAGACCGACTTTACCGCTTCGCTCGACGTCGGTTCGCTGGAAAGCGGCGCCTATACGAAACTCAATCTTTTCAACGTCGAGCCGCTCGCCGCAGGAATGAAGTATATCCGCATCGATCTGCTGGGGCAAATTTCCAAGCGGGAAACGAATAACGGCGGCAGCTATGAGTACGCGGGGGCATCCGGCGTAACGTTCGAAGAAGATTACGGGGATATCGTTTTATTTTACAACAGTTACTCGCCTTTCCTCGCAGGCGTGTCTTTATACGCGGCCGAGGGCGCGCCCGTGGCGCCTGAGATCGTCCGTATTTACGGAGAAGAAGGCATGAGCGTACGCGCAGGGGACGAAAACGGGCTTACTTTGCAAATGTACAAAGAATTTTCCAATGCCCCGGGTACGGCCGTCGTATTTACGGCAGAAGAGCTCTCCGCTTCCGAATATGAGATCGAACAGGGCGGCGAATACGTAACGGTGGAAAGCGGCGTGGTGAAAGTAAAGGCAGGGTACGACGCTTCGGGGATGCGGGAGGTGAAAATCCGCGTAAAACTAAACGGCATTACGAGCGAAGTTATCGTCGTGAAAATAATAATCCCCGTGAAAACCGTAACGATTTCCGCCGAAAAGACGCAGATAGAGGTAGGCGATACCTTAAAACTATCGGCAACGGTTACGCCCGGCAACGCGTCGCTTACCGCTGTGGATTGGTATATTGCGGAGGGTGAAGGGACGGTTTCTGCCGACGGAACGTTTACCGCTGCCGCGGCCGGCGTAATTAAGATCAAAGCGGTCGCGGACGGAGCCGAATCCGAATTGTTCACGATCACGGTACTAGAGAAAAAAGCGGCGGAAACGGGCGGCACGGATAAAAATTCCGGCTGCAAAGGCAGCGTCGGCGCGGCCGAAGGACTTACTGCTTTTGTGATTTTGCTTTCTGTAACCGCATTATTCTTTACAGGGAAAAAACGCGTGTAAAGTTCATTCGCGCGCGTCGGCGGACGGAAAGATCTATGCGCGGTATAAGCTGTTTTTATAGTGAAAACGCAGGGCGTTCCGAATGAACGCCCTGTTTGTTTGCAGGGGAGAGAGAAATTTTTCAACTTTTTTTGTAACTTTTTTTAAAATACCCCTTGACAGACTCGATTTTATCCGTTATAATTTTGATACTACATTAAAATTTTTGTTTTTCTAT
>ERZ506969.115-NODE-115-length-31475-cov-5.30691_pt1 | contig 31475 bp, 34 predicted proteins | sample MGYA00512891_ERZ506969 | MGnify/ENA metagenome assembly ERZ506969
CTCTTTCCCTACACGACGCTCTTCCGATCTCCGCGGCGGTGGTCAATTACACCGTGAGCGAGGAATACACCCGCATAAGCGAATTCAACAAGTTCACCTGCGAAAAGGCGGAGGGCGCAACGAGCGAAATCGTATACGAATATCCCCTCGAATACGAAACGGGCAAAGGAATGATCGCCTATTATCCCGTAGCCAGCGAAAAAAACGCCGCGCTTTACGAAAAGTACAAAAGCTATCTCGCGCGTTATAAAAACTTCCGCCTTTTGGGCAGGCTGGGAAACTATAAATACATCAACATGGACGCGGCCGTGGAAAACGCGCTGGCGCTGGCGGACGAAATCGTCGGGGAGGCGGAAAAACGCTTATGAAAATTTTACAGACGCTCGATTGCTACTATCCTAAATTCGACGGTCCCACCAACGTGATCACCAACTACGGCAAGAGCCTGAAAAAGGTAAAGAACGCGGAAGTGGACGTTTACGTCCCGCGCTTTCCGAAATATAAGGACGATCAGCCATTCAAAGTTGTGCGCGTAAAATCGGTAAGGTCGGCGGACGGATATTATCAGGGCATGCCCGGAATCGACGGCAAACTGAAAAAGACGCTGAAAGAAAACAAATACGACGTAATACATATCCATTCGCCCTTCACCATGGGGCGCTTTTTCGCGCGTTACGGCAAAAAACACGGCATTCCCACGGTGTTCACCTTCCATACCAAATTCAAGGAGGATTTCGTGCGCATCCTGCACGCGAAGCCGCTGGTCGGTTTCATGATGCGCTATATCATGACGACCATCAACGCCTGCGACCACGTGCTCACCGTTTCGGACGGCGCGGCCGAAGTGCTGCGCTCCTACGGCTATAAAAAGGAAATTACCGTGATCAGGAACGGCACCGACCTCGTCTATCCCGCAAACGCGGCCGAGCTTGCCGCGCAGGTGGAGGAAAAACACGCCCTTGCGGGGCAAGAAAACGTGTTTCTCTCCGTAGGGCGCATCGTGGAAAACAAGCGGCTCGACCTGGTGCTCGACGCGCTGAAAATAGTGAAGGAACGCGGCGTCGACTTCCGCTTCCTCGTGGTCGGCGACGGTTCGTATAAGGAAAAGCTGGAAAACAAGGCGAAAGACCTCGCGCTGGCCGACAGGGTGATATTCACGGGAAAGGTGATGGACCGCGCCTTGCTTTCGGGCTATTATCTCAGGAGCGATTTATTCATGTTCCCCTCCACTTTCGATACCGCCAGCCTCGCCCCCATAGAGGCGGCCGCCCTCAAGCTGCCCAGCCTTATGACCAGGGGCTGTTCCACCGCGGAGATCGTTACGGAAAACCGCAACGGTTTTCTCGCGGGCGATACGGCGGAGAGCTGGGCGGACGAAATCTGCCGCATAGTGACAGACGAAAACCTTTTAACGCAGGCAAAGGAAAACTGCTATCGGGAGGTTTACCGCACCTGGGACGACGTGTGCGGGGAAGTTTACGACTTTTACGAAAAGGCGATCGCCTCCAAATAAAAAAGGCCGTGCATAAGCACGGCCTTTTCTTTTTAAAATCCGCCGCCGAAGAAATCGGAGCTGAAAACGTCGATCCCGTCGGTAAACATTTTTCCGGATTCCATCAGAACGTCGCGGGAAAATACGGCGACGCGCGCGGACGGCGCACAATAAGTTTTTTTCATCTTTTCATCCTCTCTTATCTTTAGTATCGGTATATATTTATTGTATCACCGTTTCCGCCGTTTGTAAAGGGGTAATTTTCAAAAAACGTACGCGAACATGAGATATCCCGCGCCCAAAAGCACGGCGAGAAAAGAAAAGTTGACGAGCAGGAACAATCCTATGTATTTTTTTACGTTATCGCCGTGTTTGCGGTAATTGGACAGCGTGATGAGGCTGGCGAGCGAGGCGATGGGCGTGCCCAGCCCGCCGATATTGACCGCCACGAGCAGGGCGGCGTAATCTACGGTGAATTTGGAAAGCAGCACCGCCGACGGCACGTTGGAAATGACCTGACAGCAGAGCGTGCCGAAAAGCAACGGATCGCGCGCCATCAGCATACCGAGCGTTTCCTTTACGGCGGGTATCCTCGCCATGTTGCCCGCGAACACGAAAAACGCGCAGAACGTGAGAAGCAGGCCGTAGTCCACCTTCATAAAGGCCTTGCTGTCGAGAAAGATCAGCGCGAGCGTAACCGCGGCCAGCCCCCAGTAATAGGGAAACACGCGGAAAACGATCAGCACCGACAGCGCGAAGAGCGCGAAATAAACGGCCGTCCGCCAGCCGCTCGGCTTTGCGTGCGCCTCCGTGAGCACCACGGCGGCTTCTTTTTTCACGAAGAGGCAGACGGTGAGAATAAGCAGAAAAGCGACGGCGAACGGGATCGCCATGACCGCGAAAAAATCGCCCGCGGGTATGTTGAAATAGGAATAAAGATACAAATTCTGCGGATTGCCGAAGGGCGTGAGCATGCCTCCGAGATTTGCCGCCACGTTCTGCATGACGAAGGTGAAGGCCATGTGTCTTTTCCGCCCGCACGATTCGAGCGTAAAATAGCCGAGCGGCAGAAAGGTAACGAGCGCCATGTCGTTGGCCATGATCATGGAACCGAAATAGGTAACGAAAACCAGCGCGAGTATGACGTTGCGCATGTTTTTGAACTTACGCACGATAATATCCGCCGTCCACACGAAAAAGCCGATGTTTTTGAGCGCCGCCACGACGGCGAGCGTGCAAAAAAGACAGGACAGCGTGCGCAGATCGAAATACGAAAGGTATTCCCCGTCCGGAGGCACGAAAAAACACGTAGCGACCGCGGCGGTAAGCGCGACGATGAGAACTATGTTGTTTTTGAGCGCGCAGGCGAGCGCGCGGGCGGGGGCGCGCCTGCGCGCGCCCCCGCGTCGTTCGGTAAATTCCGCCATTGTTATGTCCTTTCTTTCCGCGGCGGCGGAAAGCGGATGACCGCTCTGCGGTTTCCGCATATCTATTATAGTCGGAAGTTTCCGTTCGTCAAGCGATTGAAAATAGTTTTTAAAATAAAACCGCGGCGCTTTGCAAAAGCGCCGCGGCCGCACGTCATACCCACCACATATCTTTCATTTTAGGCTGCTTTATCATCACGCTCTTCATAAAGTCGATGGCTTTGTCCAGCCCCTCTTCCTGCGTCATCAGGCTGTCCTCGTGCTCGATGGACATATAGTAATCGTACCCGACCAGCCGCAGGGCGGTGCATACGTCCTTCCAGTATTTCTCGCCCGAACCGTAGCCCACCGTGCGGAAAATCCAGCTGCGGTGTATTTCGTCGGCATAGGGTTTCGTATCGAGCACGCCGTTGACCGCCGCGTTGCGGCGATCCACCGCGGTGTCCTTGGCGTGGAAATAATAGAGGGCGTCGCCCAGCGTACGGATAGCCTCGGCGACGTCTATTCCCTGCCATATGAGGTGCGAGGGATCGAGGTTGGCGCCCAGCGCTTTGCCTGCCGCGCCGCGCAGTTTCAGCATGGTTTCGGGATTGTATACGCAGAAGCCGGGGTGCATTTCAAAACAGATCTGCACGCCCGCGTCCTCCGCCTGTTTCGCATGTTCTTTCCAGTAGGGAACGAGCACGTCCTCCCATTGATATCTGAGCACGTCGGAAAACTCGTTCGGCCAAGGGCAGGTTACCCAGTTGGGCATATCGCCCTTGCCGTCGCCGGGACAGCCCGAAAAGGTAACGACCTTTTTTATGCCCATTTTTTCCGCCACGCAGAGGGCTGCTTCCAGCTCTTCGGTCGCCGTCCTCGCAACGGCCGCCTGCGGATGCACGCCGTTGCCGTGCACCGACAGTGCGCATATTTCCATATTGTATTTTGCAAACAGGTCCTTGAGCGCGGCGCGCTTGCCCGCGTCCTTTTTCAGTTCCAAAATGTCGGCGTGCGCTTTGCCGGGATAGCCGCCCGCGCCCAGCTCCATGCCGTCCACGCCCTTGGAAGAGAGATAGCGCAGCGCCTCTTCCAGCGTTTTATTTCCGAATACGGGGGAAAATACCGCTAATTTCATATGCGTACCCCCGTCAATCGAAATAAACGGGCCGACCCGTTTTCGCGGATTCGTAAATGGCTTCGAGGATCCGCGTTACGACGATGGCCTGTTCTGGCTCGACCACAAGCCTGCCCTTGCCGTTGACGGCGTTCAGGAATACCTGCGCTTCCAGAACGTGCGGCTTGTTCAGATCGGCGCTGCCTTCGAAAAAGTCCACGCCGCCCGCGCTGAAATCGGGAACGGTGATGAATTGCCGTCCGTTCTTCACGCCGTTTATGCGCAGCAGTTTGCCGTCCGTATCCATGTCCGCGCCCGCCTTGGTGCCGCATATGAGCGTCTGCGCCTCGCCGGGGACGGCGTGATTGAGCGCCCAGCTCGCGTCCACGGAGACGGTCGCGCCGTTTTCCATCACGACGAAACCGAAAGCGCTGTCCTCCACGGTGAATTTTTCGGGATCCCAGTCACCCCAGATGTTGCCCGTTGCGGTATCCTTATTGAGTTTGTGATAGGCCGTGCCGACGGCGTATTTAGGCTTGTAATTGTTCATGACGTACAAGGTCATGTCGAGCGAATGGGTGCCGATGTCGATGAGCGGTCCGCCGCCCTGCTTTTCTTCGTCCAAAAACACGCCCCACGTGGGCACGGCGCGGCGGCGGATCGCCTTGGCGCGGGCGAAATAAATCTCGCCGAACGTGCCGCTTTCCGCCTCCTGTTTCAGATAGCGCACTTCGGCGCGGTAACGGTTTTGGTAACCGATGGTGAGCAGTTTGCCGCTCCTGTCCCTGGCCTCTATCATCTTTTTCGCCTCGGCGAAATTGATGGCCATGGGCTTTTCGCACATGACGTGCTTGCCCGCGTCGAGCGCGGCTACGGTGATCTCGCTGTGCGAAATGTTGGGCGTGCAGACGCACACCATGTCTATCGTTTTATCTTTCAGCAGTTCTTTATAATCGGTATATGTTTTTCCCTTCCCTTCCGCGTATTCCACGTTCGCTTTTTCGGCGCGCTCCTCTATCAGGTCGCAGAACGCGACCATTTCCGCCTGATCCCCGAGCGCCTTATACGCGGGCATGTGCTTTCCGTTGGCGATGCCGCCGCAGCCGATGATGCCTATTCTTACCTTTTTCATAATCCTCTCCTATCTGTAATTTTTCATGAAAGCATAGCTTTCTTTTAAATATTCCGCTTCGGGCATGCCGAATTTCTCCGCTTCGAGAATGGACCAGGGCACTTTGAGCTTTTTGCCGAGTTCCATCACGGCGCCGCAGTCCGCTCTGCCCCTGCCCACGACGGGATTGACGCCCTCCGCGCTTTCGCCCAGTTCCTTGACGTGCAGAAAAAGCAGTTTTTCCCGCTGTTCCTCCATATACTTCAGCGCGTTTTTGCCGGCCACCGCCAGCCAGAACACGTCGAGCTCAAGCTTTATGCCGGGGACCTCCTCTGCCGTTTTCTTCACGTAATCGGCGCCGTTTTCAAACTCGTGCGCGTGGTTGTGATAGCCCAGCGTCATGCCGTTTTCCCGTGCCAGCGCCAAGGTGCGGCGGGTCTTTTCGAATTCCGCCTGCTCGTCCGCGCCTCTGTTGAACCCGATCCAGGGAATGACCGCCGCGGAAACGGCGAGCGCTTTCAGCGTCGGCAGTTCGGCGGAGAAAGCGTCGTTGCCGACGTGCGCCGAAACGGCGATAAGCCCGTATTTTTCGAGCAGCGCGGCGATCTCTTCGGCTTTCATGCCGTAAAATCCCGCGAATTCCACGCCCTCGAAGCCCGCGTCCGAAACGATCTTCAACGCGCTTTCCAACCCGTTTTCAGCTATGTACTCTCTCAGAGAATAAAGTTGAACCGCAAATTTCATAACTTCCCCCCTAAAACTTTTCCAGCGCCTTGACGTTGGGGCAGGCAAGCTCGCTTTTGATCGGACAGACGGGGCGCGCCCATGCCGCCGCGTTGAGCAGAATTTTTCTCACGTTTTCGTTATAGTACGACTCGTTGGTTTCGTGCCCCGGCTGGAAGTAGAACACCTTGCCCAGCCCGCGCCGATACGTTACGCCGCTGCGGAACACTTCGCCGCCCTGATACCAGCCGATAAACACCGTTTCGTCGGGTTTTGGAATATCGAAAAATTCCCCGTACATTTCCTCGTGGGCGATATCCACGTATTCGGGCAGCCCCGCCGCGATCGGATGCGCGGGATCGGTGATCCAAAGCCGTTCGCGTTCGTTGACCTCCCGCCATTTGAGCGTGCAGGACGTTCCCATCAGCCTGCGGAAAGGTTTGGACATGTGCGCCGAATGCAAAAATATCGCGCCCATGCCTCCCTGTACGCGCGCGGCTATCTTTTCCGCGAGCGCGTCGGGCACTTCGTGGTGCAGGCAATGCCCCCACCAGACGAGCAGGTCGGTGCCGCTTAGAACTTCGTCGGTGAAACGGGCGCACCCGTCGCCGTCCTCCTGCCAGATTGCGGTTACCTTGCCCGCCGCGGAAAAAAGTTCCTTCAACGTTTCGTGCAGCCCGTGCGGGTGCATCGCTCCCACTTCGCTGCTTCCGCGGAAGGCCGTGCCGTATTCGCTGAAAACGGTTATATTCATTGTTATCCCTCCTCAATATTTTACTTTGACGACTTCCCCCGTATCGGAAGAAAGTTTCGCCGCTTCCATGATCTTCATGACCGCCATGACCTGTTCGGGACGGATAAGCGGTTCTTTGCCGTTGACCGACACTTCGTAAAATTCCCGATAGAACGGCTTATCGGGCGCGGGCGGGACGGGCAGGGCCTCCCTTTTAATCGATTCCGCGCTTCTGTATGCCATCGTTCTCGTAAATCCGTTGCCCGCGGTGATGCCCGCGATCTTCATATCCTTTGCGTAAACGGGTTTGACGATCTCGCCTTCTATCTCCCAGTTCTTTATCACGGCGGTGCCGTCCGCGCCGTACACCATCCAGCGCGGGAGCGGGCAGAAACAGTTGGTATCCACCGTGATCTCCGCGCGAAGACCGTTTTTATAGCGGAGCTGGAGTTTGAACGCGTCGTCCACCTCGAAACCGAGGTCGTACGAATAATCGGCGTAAACGCTTTCGGGCAGTTCGTCTATCATGTAAACGAACTGATCGATAAGGTGCACGCCCCAGTCGAGCATCATGCCGCCGCCCGTTTCCTTAAATTTGCGCCAGTCGCCGGGTATGCCGTTCGACCCCTGCACGCGCGATTCCACCCGCCAGAGCTTTCCCAAAAGGTTTTGTTCGTAAATGTTCTTCACCGTGAGAAAATCCCTGTCCCAGCGCCTGTTCTGGTGCACCATAAACGTTACGCCGTGTTCGCGGCACGTTTGCAGCATTTCGGCGTATTCCCCGCTCGTGAGCGCCACGGGTTTTTCGCAGATGATGTTTTTGCCCGCCGCCGCGAAATATTTTACGTAAGGCAGATGCACGTCGTTCGGCGTGGCGATCAGCACGGCGTCCGTACCTTTATCCGCGGCGATCGCCTCTTTGGAACGAAAGGCGTTCCAGTTTTTTATCCCGCGCCTTTCGGCCTCGGCATAACGGGTTTCGTCCGTATCGTATATGCCCGTGATGCTGTAATTTTCCAACGTCTCGATCACATCGCCGTGGTACGACCCCATGCCGCCGTAGCCGACGATCGCGAGATTTACCTTTTTCATAAAAAATCTCCTCCGCGCTTGCTTTTGCCATCGCTTTGCGATATAATGTCTTATATCAATTCCAATTATAAAGCGTATCGGGCCGTAATTCTCTTTGAAATTAGGGATGTTGTTCCCAAAATTTGCGCTTATTGAAAAAGGGGGAAGTAATGCAGTCTTATTACGAGGCGCACCGCGAAAAAATAACGTACATCGACTTTATGGAAACGCCGAGTTTCTGCGAACCGCATTTTCATTCGGCGGTGGAAATCCTCTACGCCTCGGAAGGGGCGGTGGATACCTTTATCAACGGCGCGCCGCGCACGATCGGAAAGGGCGAAATTTGCATCAGCGATTCCTACGACGTGCACAACTTCGACTCGCACGGCCTGAAATGCCGCATACTCATCATTCCTTCCGATTTTTTGGACGATTATTTCAAAGTGCGGGGCAAAAAGCACGTGGCGAGCAATTACGTTACAGACAAGGCGCTGTGTGTGAAGATAGACGCCGTGATGCGGCAGTTTTGCGACAAGCCCTCGCCCCTGCTGTCCAAGGCCTACGTCAACCTCATTTTAGGGCTTATTGCCGACGAAACGGGATTTTCGGACGCCGCCGCCGAGGATTTCCACATCATGAAAAAAATACTCGACTATCTCGAAAACAACTATTCGTCGGACATCACGCTCGAATCGCTTTCCGCCGAATTCGGTTACAGCAAGTATTATTTTTCGCGGATCTTCAACCGTTTTTTCCGTTTCAGCCTGAAGGAATACCTCAACCGCCTGCGGGCGCGGCAGTTCATTCTGCGCATGCGGAAGAACGAGGGCGCCGATATCATGAGCACGGCCTTCGACTGCGGTTTCAATTCCCTGCAGACCTTTTACCGCTGTTTCACAAACTACTACGGCATGGCGCCGAAAAAATATCTCGCGGGGTACGCGGGAAAATGATCCCGCAAAAAAATAAGCGCGGAAAGCAAAATGCTTTCCGCGCTTTAAATTATTTTTGCAAAAATCGGTTGAGCCAGGTAATGTCGAGCGCCCACTCCGAAATGCGGTTCCTCCGGCGGTGGTCCTCGTTCGCCCTGCCGAGCGCCGCGCGCATCTCAGCGTAGGTGCACTTGTTTACCTTCATATACCAGTCCTCCGCCTCCTCGCCCTTGCCGACGAGCTGCGCCCTGCCGATATGTACCGCCGTGTGGCAGCGGCGGCACAACGCCATAACGTCCGTCAGTTTCTGCACGGCGTGTTCTTCGTCGTATTCCCAGCGTTCGTGCGCCTCCAGCCGCTGCGTTTTCCTGCCGCAGATCATGCAGCGCCCGCCGGCGCGGGCATAGGCGTCTTTGCGCACCATCTCCCACTCGCGCGGTTTCAGCAAGCTGCGCAGGTTGGAATACCAGCACCCTTCGGGCACGAGTTCGAATTCGAGTTTTCTTTCCATACCGTTATCCCAAAATCGCCGCGGCGCGTTCGAGCTGCCTGTCCGCGCCCGTTTCCGACAAAACGGCGTTTTCGCCCCGCGCCTCTATCCCCTTGCCGTGAATACACGTTTGATCGTCCGGCCAGTAGATATACGCCGTCGTCAGTTTGATCGCCCCGCCGAATTTGGCGTTTGGGTAGGTGGTCTGCATGATGCCCTTGCCGTAGGTGGCCGCCTTGCCCGTTTCGGCGTTTTTCACCGCCACGAAAGTATCGTAGCCGATCACGCCGTAATGCATCATTGCGCCGATAAGACATTCGCTGGCCGAAGCCGTGCCGTCGTCCGCGAGCACGACCACGCGGCCGAGGCGGGAATCTTTGCGGCTGACCCGCGTGGAAAATTCCTGCGTGTCCTTTTTGGAATGCGCCACGGCGATCAGGCGGTTATTTCCTTCGAGGAAGAAAGAGGCGATCTCCTGCAACACGTCCATGTAACCTCCGCCGTTGCCCCTGAGATCGAGAATAAGGTTTTCCCTCCCGCGGGTAAACATATATTCGTAGGCCTCCCGAAACTGCGCGGGGGAAGTATACATAAAGGAATCGTAGCGGATATACGCCGTATCCTCGGGCAGATAGTCTATCTTTTTATCCTCCCGCGGGGTGCCGACGGGCGCTTTGCCGTCGTCCGAAAGGAACATATACCCCGTGCCGCTGTCCGCGTAAAACACGTAGCTTTCCTTAAAGCTTTCCTTTTTCATCACAAAAGGCTTTTCGCCCTCGCCGTAGTCCACCCAGAGCGTAAAATCGGCATACGCCGGCACGTTTTGCAGCGCCGCGGCAAAGCCGTCGTAAGTATCGAACGCGGTTTTTTCGCCGTTATATTCCACCGCCGTAACCAGTCCGCCCGCCGTAACGCCCGCGCGCTCCGCGGGAGAATTGCCCACCACGGAATAGATTTCGGGCTTATCGGAAACGATCAGGAAGGTAACGCCTATGCCGTACTGATTGCCCTGCGAGGTAGACACGAGGTCGGCGTATTCTTCCTTCGTGTAAAACGCCGAATACGGGTCGAGCAGTTCGTTCGCAATGGCCTTGAGATAGTCCTCGGCGGTATATTCGATAAGTTCGCCCGTTTCCTCGTCGTACACCATATAATTGTCGCCGATGAGGCCGAGCGCCCATTCCATGAGCTTTTCCTCTTCGCTCCGCGTGAGGTAATTCGTAAAATACCCCGCAAAAAAGACGAGCGCGAGCACGCACACGGTAAGGAGCGCCGCGAGGACTTTTTTGACAATGTTTTTCTTTTCTGCCATTTTTTCTCCGCGTTATTTGAGTAGTTTATATAAATAAGTGATGAGGCGGAAGGTCATCGCGTCGGAAAAGCGGCGGATATTCAGCCCCGTGGAACGTTCTATTTTGTCGAGCCGATACATCAGCGTGTTTCTGTGCAGATACAGCTTGCGCGAGGTTTCGCTCACGTTCAGGCTGTTTTCCAGAAATTCCTCCGCCGTATTGATCATTTCGGGGTCGGAAAACACGCTTTTCGCGTCGCTGTCCAAAAGGATTTCGAGGTATTCGTTCAGCTTGAATTTAGGTATGTCCTCCAACATCTTTACGAGGAGGAATTCCTTGAAAGTATGCACTTCGCCCTTGGAATTCATCGCCGTGCTCACGCGGAGCGTGGTCATTGCCTGCTGGTAAGATGTGTTCGCGTCCGCGACGGAGGACACCTTGCCCCCCACCGCAATGCCGACGCGCGCGCCCGTTTCTTCGAAAATGGACTGCTGCAGAAAGCCCGCGTATTCCGCCGAGGACTGGTATTCGTTGTCGCTCGCCTCGTCGATAAATTTTACGAAGACCGCGACGCCCTCCTCCATCGCCACGGCGATATCCGAGGAGTTGGTGGAAAAGTTGTTTAAAATATTGATGATTTCGTCGTTTCGGTTTTCCTTGTTGGACACGACGAGCACGTAACATTCCATCTGCGGCACGGAAAATTTGCGCATGTATTTCTGCACCTGCGGCCGGTTGCATTCTCCGAGCAAAATCATTTTGAGATATTCGCTCTGCGAAAGCTGCAGTTCCCGGTTGGAAGAGCTTTCGATGAGGTTCATGATGAGATAGGCGTAGTTCTTTTCCGTTTCGCCCACGCCAGCGATCATGCCGACCAGCCGCGCGTTTTTATATTTCAGCCTGAAAAAAGTGCGCCCGCAGGAGGCGTCGGCGTAGACCGACTCGAAATCCCTGACGGAAGGCAGCACGGCCTGCGCGTTCGGATCGGTGCTGACCACGTATTTCATGCTTTCGGCATACACCGTGATGTCTATGCCCGTCTTGTCCTTGATGGAGTTGAGCAGTATGTTGAGTTCGGAATCCATAGGTTTTCCCCTTTCTCTTCTTACGTATATTTTACATTATTTTGCGAAAATTTACAACCCTTTTTCTAAACGAACAGGAGTAACAGATAGCCGAGAGCCACGCTGAAGAAAAAAAGCGCGAACAGCACGAACAGATTTTTCTTCCAGCGGGCGCGGCTCTTCATGATGAGCGCCAGCCCTATGCCCGCGTTTGCGGAAAGTCCCGCGGCGAGCGCGGCGAAATTCAAAATGCCGAGGGAATAGCTCTGCGCCAGCAGAACGGAGGCCGAACAATTCGGAATGAGCCCGACGAGAGCAGCGGCGAGCGGCTGAAGATATAAATTAGCCGCAAGGAAACTGCCGATCGCGTCCTCCCCGATATAAAAGATGAGCGCGCCGAACGCGAGATTGACGATAAACACGAACAGCAGGATTTTGAGCGAGTGGAAGAGGGGATGAAAGATATATTTTTTCCATTTTCCTTCAAGTTCCTCGCCGCACTCCATGCAGTTTTCGGCGGGGCCGTCGTAGCCGAGCTTTTCCCTGCCCCGAAAGAGGAAGTTCACCAAATATCCCACGAGCACGCCGTAGACGAACTTGACCGCCACCAGCACGAGCGTGATCCAAACGGGCGTGCCGTTCGACAAAAGCACGATTAAGCCTTCGTCCGACGCCGAAATAAAAATGGCGAGGAGGGTGCCCGTGGCGATCAGACGGTTTTCGTAAAGCTTGGCGTACATGGCGGAAAAACCGCATTCGGGCACGATGCCCGCCGCCGCGCCCACCACGGGCGCCGCCCTGCCCGTAAGAAACTTTTGCAGTTTCGCCGTGTAGTTTTTGCTCTCTATGATTTCCAGAACCAGATAGATAAGAAAGAGGAACGGAAATATTTTTAAGCTGTCGAGGAGAGAATCCCACGCGACGTCCCACATATTGCACCTTTGGCGCGCCGTTTTTGCGGCCGCCGTCCGAAACGATTTTTTATACTGTACATCACCGCGGCCGTTTTGTCAACGATTTTTTTCGCCGCGTAACGCGATAAGGAAAAATTTTCCGCCTCTTGCGAGCCGCAGCGCCCGGGCGCGCCCCCGCCTGCCGCAAGGCGCTCTGCCGCCGAAGGATTGCCGCACCCTGCCGCCGCGCCGCAAAACGAAAACGCGACGGCAGCGACAGTTACGCCTAAACGAACGCAAATATTCGCAGACGCGGCGCAAACGGAAAACGCCGCCCGCGCCGATCCTTTCTATTATGTCCTTATTTTCCCCTGCGCAAACAACGGACGAAAAAAAAGACCGCTTTTTTCAAGCGGTCTTTTGTCGGCAACGATTATTCTTCGGTCTTCTCTTCTTCCTTGGTTTCGGGCTTTTCGGCCTTTTCCTTTTTCTTGAAAAGATTTTTGAAGACGTTTTTCTTTTCCTTGGTTTCGGTTTCCGCGGGAGCGGCCGCTTCCGCGGCGGGCGCCGCTTCGCCTGCCTCTGCCGCGGCTTCGGCTTTCGCAGCCTCTTCCGCTTTGTTTTCGAGGTAAGCTTTCTTCGATTCCTTGTCGCGCGCGACGATGGTCATTTCCGTTTCCTTGTCGAACAGGTGGCAATGCTGCACGTCTACGAGCATCTTGATGACGTCGCCCCTCTTGACGGCGGCACGCGCATCCACTTTCGCGACGAGGTTGTAAACGTCGTCCACGATGGATTTGATCTGATCGGGATTCTCTTCTTCCTTTTTCTTTTCCTCTTCTTTATTGAGCTTGCAGTAGAGGAGGGTTTCGGAACCGAGCATTTCGACGACGTCCACGTTGACTTCCATGCACCAGTCGGGATATTTTTCTACGAGATCGCTTTCGATATGCAGATCTTCGGGACGGACGCCGAACGTTACTTCTTTATCCGTATTGAGATAATCTTCGAGATTGTAGATGAGCTCCACCTTTTCTTTCGGGAGCAGTATCTTTTCTTCGCCGAATTCCACGTAAACCTTGGTCTTCGTACCCGTCAGCTTGGCGTTGAAGAAATTCATCTGCGGCGTGCCGATAAAGCCGGCGACGAACTGGTTGATCGGGTAATCGTAAAGCGCCTGCGGCGTATCGACCTGCTGCATGAAACCGTCCTTCATGACGACGATTCTCGTCCCCATGGTCATGGCCTCGACCTGGTCGTGGGTAACGTAGATGAACGTAGTGGCAAGTCTGTTGTGGATCTTGGTGATCTCCGTTCTCATCTGGGCGCGGAGTTTCGCGTCGAGGTTGGAGAGCGGTTCGTCGAGAAGGAATACCTTGGGTTCGCGGACGATGGCGCGGCCGAGCGCGACGCGCTGTCTCTGACCGCCGGAAAGCGCCTTCGGCTTTCTGCTCAGATACATTTCTATGCCGAGGATGCGCGCGGCTTCCTTAACTCTTTCGTCTATTTCGGCTTTGGGAACCTTTCTCAGTTTCAGACCGAAAGCCATGTTGTCGTAAACCGTCATGTGCGGATACAGCGCGTAGTTCTGGAAAACCATCGCTATATCCCTGTCTTTGGGCGCGACGTTGTTTTTCAGTTCGCCGTCGATATAGAGTTCGCCGTCCGAAATTTCTTCCAAACCCGCGATCATGCGGAGAGTGGTCGACTTACCGCAGCCCGAGGGGCCGACGAAGACGATAAACTCTTTATCCTGAATTTCAAGGTTGAAGTCCGAAACGGCGGTAACGCCGGAGGGATATACCTTATATATGTTTTTCAACGATAAACTTGCCATAGAAAATATTTTCCTCCAAACATAACTTTTTCTATGTTTCTATTTTACTACATTTGTTACCTTTTTACAATGGGCATATGTGATAAATATTTTTATCAAAACCGTACACCTTGCACAAATCCGCAATAACGCAAGCGTTTTTCAGCGGAAAAGGAGCATCATGAGGGCTTGTTCGGCATAGATCAGATTGCCCGCGCGGTCGAACGCGGCGCTCCTTTCGCCGTAAAGCACGTCGTCCGATACCTCTTCGCCGTGGCGCACGGGGAGAACGTGCATATATTTCGCCGAGGGCGAAAGTTCCATCAGTTCCTTCGTTATCCTGTACGCCGCGGGAAAGTCTTCCCCTTCGCGGCACGCCGAAGTTACGATATCCGCGTTTTTCACGGCGGCGGCAACGTCTGTCGTTACGCGCACTTCGCCGAACTGCGAAAGCTTTTCGTAAAGCGCGGCGTCGGGGCGGCAGTCTTCGGGGCAGCAGAGCGTTACCTCCGCCCCGCATTTCGCGTAGGCGTTCAGTTCTTCCGCGTTGACCGCGCGGCAGTCGCCGAGCACGGCGAGTTTCGCGCCCGAAAGCCTGCCCGTCTTTTCCCACACGGTAAACAGGCTTGCGAGGATCTGACAGGAGCTGCCGCGGCCGTCCCTTAACGCGACGACGGGCAGCTTGCCGAACGCTTTGAGCTGCGCGGCCTCCTCCGCCGCGAGATTTTTCACCACAAGACCGTTCACGCCGTAGCGATGCAGCATGTTGGCGGCGTCCAGATAGGTCAGCCCTTTCAGAAAGTCGGAATCGTTGGGCGAAAGATAGAGCGTTTTTCCGCCCAGACGGTTGACCGCCAGTTCGAACGAGATGCGCGCGCGCGAAGAACTGCTGCGCAGCATGATGGCCACGTTCTTGCCGTCGAACACGCCGAGTTTTTCCTTCACCTGCTGTTTCTGTTTGAGTTTTCTCGCGAGGTGCAGTATTTCGTAAATCTGCCCCTCTTCGAGATCTGCGGCCGAAAACAAGTGCCGTATGCCTATTTTCCCTTTCGCGCCGTATTTATTTATATCCATACGATAAGAATACCTCCCTTATCAGTCCAGCTCGTCGAGCGTCAGCTCGTAAGCGGGAACGATGTTTTCCATAAAATATCTCACTTCTTCCATATCGAGCGCGCGGATCGCTTTGAGCGTGGCGCTCTTGGCTTTTTTAAACTCGGAATTGCCCGACTTCACTTCCTCCACGCATTTTAAATACGCGGCTATCTTGTCCGCCGCCTTGGCGATCTTATATTCCCCGCTTTCCGTATCGGGAAGAACGCAGGCCTCGTAATCCGCTTTCAGTTCTTCGGGCAGCATGGAAAGGAGTTTTTTTTCCGCCTTGCTTTCGAGATCCTTGTACGCGCCGAGGATCTCTTCGTTGAAATATTTGATCGGCGTGGGCAGATCGCCCGTGATGACTTCCCCCGTTTCGTGATAAAGCGCGTATAAAACGGTTTTTTCCACGTCCGCAGAGCCGCCGTATATACGGTTTTTCACGAGCGCGAGCGCGTGCGCGATGACCGTTACCTGCTGGGTGTGTTCCATGATGTTTTCTTCCCGCACGGAACGCATGAGCGACCAGCGCTTGATATACTTCATTCTGTCTAAAAACGCGAAAAATTTATACATCGGCTTTTTCTCCGACTTTCAGTATATCACAAGAAATCGTTTGACACAAGAATTTTTTTGCAGTATACTTTACCTACAATAAAATATCGCTATGGGTGCCGTAAAAAGCTGAGATCATACCATTGAACCCGACAAGGTAATGCTTGAAGGGAAACGCAAAATTTTTTGCTTGCCGTTTGACGCGCCCTTTTCCGGGCGCGTTTTTCTTTTTGGCGATATGAAGGAGAGAATGTATGTTTGACAACTGGGATACCGAAATCCCCGCGCTTTCTGCCGACCAGCAGATCGAAGCGCTGAAAAGAGCGATCGAATCCGTGCAGGGGTTCGCCCTTTGGGTAACGCTCGCGCTCGCCGCGGTTCTGATCGGCGTCGCCGTGCTCATGCGCTTCAAATTTCCCGCAAAGCTGCGCGCCTACGCGGGCGTGGCCGCGGGCGTCGCCGTCGGCTATGCGGTAACGCTTATTTCCGTTATCCTTTATATGCAGATATCGCGCATGTCTTTAAAGGGCGAACTCGACGTGAACTTCTGGTTATGGGTGGGACTCGCCGCATACGCGCTCGCCGCGGCGGTCGCCTGCACGCTGGTGAAACTGTTCGCGCCCAAGGCGTTCAAATACGTGTTCTGGGCGGCGCTCGCGCTGTTCGCGGCTTACGTGATCGTCATTTTATGCCTCTTCCCCACGGGCGAAGGATACGAACCGAAAAACAAAACTTTGTACATTATCCTCTCGGCGCTGCTCGTCGCCGTCATATTGACGCTTTCCGTGCTCTTCGACCGCAAAAAGGGCGGCGCCTCCCCCACGAAACAGCTCGCCTATGCGGGCGTGTGCACGGCGACGGCGTTCGCGCTTTCCTACGTGAAGTTCTTTTCCCTGCCGATGGGCGGTTCGGTAACGCTCGTATCCATGCTGCCGATCATGCTCTACGCCTATATGTTCGGCGCGAAAAAGGGCGTGATGGTGGGCGTGATATACGGACTTTTGCAGTGTATACAGAGCCCGCAGATCTATGAACCCCTGCAGGTGCTGCTCGATTATCCCGTCGCATTCGGCGCGCTCGGACTCGCGGGCATATTCAAAGGCATGAAGGGTTTGAGAGGAAATATGCTTCTGGAATTCGCGCTCGGCATGGCAGTCGCCTGCGCGGGCAGATATTTCTCGCACGTGCTGAGCGGATATTTCGTATTCTATTCCTGGTCGATCTGGGAGGGACGGGAACTTTTGTACAGTTTTGCGTACAATTCCTTTATCTTCGTCGATCTGGCGCTCGACGTGCTGGCCGGCGGCGCGCTTCTCGCCTCGCGGGCGATGAGAAAACAGATCGCCGCCGTCAACCCGACGGAAACCTCCGACGAAACGCCTCAATAAGCAAAACCCCCTCGCGGACCGCGAGGGGGTTTTATTATGCGGATTAGCGGCCTGCGCGGCCGCTCCCGCTTTTTCCCTTTCAGTAAAAAAGCGCGAAGAGCGGCGACAACGCCACCGTCAATATTCCCGTTACCACGATCGCGCTTATCTTGCTCAGGCGCTTTTTCCCTTTCAGTAAAAAAGCGCGAAGAGCGGCGACAACGCCACCGTCAATATTCCCGTTACCACGATCGCGCTTATCTTGCTCAGGCGCTTTTTCCCTTTCAGTAAAAAAGCGCGAAGAGCGGTGACAACGCTACCGTCAGTATTCCCGTTACCACGATCGCGAGGCCGCTCATGGCGCCCTCTGTCTCGCCCAGTTCGAGCGCCTTGGACGTGCCCACCGCGTGCGCGGAAACGCCAAACGCCAGCCCTACCGCCACGGGGTTATGAATGCGGAAGAGCTTGCAGAGCGGTTTGCCGATCATTGCGCCGACCACGCCCGTTACCACGATGACCGCGACCGTGATTTCCTGCACGCCGCCGAGTTCTTCCGAAACGCCCATGCCGATAGCCGTGGTGATAGACTTCGGCAGCAGGGATACGTATATCTCGTGCGTAACGCCGAACGCCAGCGAAACGAGCAGGACGGCCAGCATGGCCGCCACCGCGCCCGAAAAAACCGCAACGCAAACCGCCGCCGCGTTCTTTTTCAGTATGCCCAGCTGTTTATAGAGCGGAATGGCAAGGCAGATCGTGGACGGCGTGAGCAGATAGCCGAGCAGAGAGGCCTGTTCTTCATACGCCTCGTAATCCATGCCGGTTACGAGCAGAAAGGCCACGACGAGGAGCACCGCAATGATGAGCGGATTGATAAAATCCTTTTTGAACCGCCTGTTGAGCAGCCAGCCGACAAAATACGCCCCCACGCTGATGAACAGGCCGAAAAACATCGATTCATTGAGAAAGTTCAGCATTATCGCCCTCCTCTCGCGCCTCGGCGGGCGCAGCCGTTTCCGCCGCCGGCTCTTCCGCCCGCGCGGCGGCAGGCCGTTTTTTCTTTGTAAGCGCCTGCGCGATCACGCCCGTAACGACCATGACGAACGCCGTTACCGCCGTCATGGAAACGAGCACTACCCAAAGATTACGGTAAAGGAGTTCGGCCGCAGTCATCACGCCCACGCCCGCGGGAATGAAGAGCATCGGCATGACTTTCAGCAGGAAATCCCCCGCCTTTTCCACATGTTCGAGCCTGACCGCCTTCGTGCAGAGCAGGACGAACAGAATGACCAGCCCGTATATGCTCGCGGGCACGGGCAGGGGAATGAGCGCGTGCAATATTTCCGCAACGAACGAAACGAGCAGTATCAGCAAAAATTGAAATACGTATTTCATAATTCCGACCGTAAAAAACCGCCCGATGCCGGGCGGCGTTTTTTATTTTCTGTTGAGTATTTCGAAAAGGTTGTCGTGATAGCATTTGAGGCACTTTTGAATGATTTTCACGGCCTCGTCCCTGTCCGCGGCGTAGTCCACCGCCGTTTCCTTGTTTTCCAGCTGTTTATACACCATGAAGAAATGGCGCATCTCGTCGAACACATGCTGCGGCAGATCGCTTATGCTCTTATAATTGTTGTATGTAGGGTCGGTCAGCGGTATGGCGATGATCTTTTCGTCCACGCTGCCGTTGTCCTTCATGGTGATGACGCCGATAGGATAGCACTTTACCAAGCTCATCGGCAGAAGTTCCTCGCTGCATAAAATGAGCACGTCCAGCGGGTCGCCGTCCTCCGCGAGCGTATGCGGTATAAAACCGTAATTGGCGGGATAATGGGTGGACGTATATAAAATCCTGTCCAATATGAGCAGCCCCGTCTTCTTGTCCATTTCGTATTTCTGCTTGCTGCCCTTCTGGATTTCCACCACGGCGACAAATTCTTCCGGTTTCACTCTGTCTTTATCGATGTCGTGCCAAATATTCATGTATCTCTCCTTTATTTCAGCCGCGCGACGAACGCCCTGATGCGCCCGACGGCCTCTTTCAAGTCTTTCATGGACGTGGCGTAGGAACAGCGGACGAAATATTTCCCGCTTTCGCCGAACGCGCTGCCGGGAACGACCGCGACCTTTTCCTCTCTGAGCAGTTTTTCCGCGAATTCCTCCCCCGTCATTCCCGTTTCCGCCACCGACGGGAGCACGTAGAACGCGCCTTTCGGTTCGAAACACTTCAGCCCCATGGCGTTGAACGAACGGTATAAAAATCTGCGGCGCTTATCGTATTCGTCGCGCATTTCCGCAATGGAAACGAAATTGTTCTTCAACCCGTCGCGCACGCCTTTGAGCGCGGCATACTGGCTCATGATGGGCGCGCATATCGTGGTGTACTGATGAATTTTAAGTATATTTTTAAAAAGATTCGGCTCGGCGCATAAAAATCCGATGCGCCAGCCCGTCATCGCGAACGATTTTGAAAATCCGTTGATGAGCACCACGTTGTTCCGCATTTCGGGGAACGCGGCGATGGAGGCGTGCCTCTGCCCGTAGGTAAGTTCGGCATAGATCTCGTCGGATATGACCAAAATATCGTGCTTTAAAACCGCGGGTACGAGCGCTTCCAGATATTCCCGCTCCATAATGCCCCCCGTGGGGTTGTTGGGATAGGGAAAGATGAGCGCTTTCGTCCTGGGCGTAACGCACTTTTCCAGCATTTCCGGCGTGAGCTTGAATCCGTTTTCGGCAAAACAGGGCACGGAAACGGGCACGCCGCCGCAGAGTTCCACGCATGGCGCGTAGGAAACGTAGCTGGGATCGGGAATGAGAACCTCGTCCCCCACGTCCACGACGGCGCGCAGCGTGGCGTCTATGGCCTCGCTCGCCCCGATGGTGAGCATGATCTCTTCGGGCGCGTAGCGCACCGAAAAGCGGGTATCGAGATATTCCGAAAGCGCGTTTCTCAGATCGGGCAGGCCGATATTGGAGGAATAATGCGTGCGGCCGCGCATGACGGACGCGGCGCCTTCGTTGCGGATTTCCCACGGGGTGGTGAAATCCGGATCGCCGACGCCCAGCGATATGATCTTATCCTGCGAGCCGGCGACAAGGTCGAAAAACCTGCGTATGCCCGAGGGTTTGATGTTTTTTACTTTGTCGATGACGAAATCTCTCATGCGTGTATCAGCTGCCGTTCAGCCGTCGGTCTATTGGTGATCTGCCCTTCTATCTTATATTTTTTCAGGATAAAATGCGTGGCGGTGCTGAGCACTCCCTCCAGCGCGGAAAGCTTTTCGGAAACGAAGCGCGCCACGTCCGTGAGCGTTTTTCCCTCTACGAATATCGCTATGTCGTATCCGCCGCTCATGAGATACAAGCTGCGCACTTCCCTGAAACGGTTGATTTCCTCCGCGATCTCGTCAAACCCTTTGAGCCGTTTTGGCGTTACCTTGACTTCGATGAGCGCTTCCACGACGCCCGCGTTTTCAAGCTCGCTGTTGGTGATGGCGGTGTATTTGACGATAACGCCGCTCTCTTCCAGCGCGCGGAGCTCGCGCTTTACGTTCTCTTCGCTTTCGCCGACCATGGCGGCGAGCTCTTCCGCGGTGTATCTTGCGTCTTCTTTGAGAAGTTTTATGAGTTTTGCCTGTATTTTTTTCATTGCGGCGTTCCCCTTTTCTTTTTATATACTATTTTAACATATTTCGGCGTGTTGTCAACCCGACGGAATAAAAATAGACAAATTTTTTCCGTTCGCTTGCGAAATACGCCGCGGGTGTGGTAATATTATCCCATGATCAGAATATGGATAAAGACTTTAAAAGATAACAAAATTGTAAAACAGGCGGTGTACGAGAGCGACGAAAAGATGGATTACGCCGAATTTCACAGGCACGTCTACGACGCCTGCCACCTAATCGACGAACCGTCGCCCGTCATAGTGAAGGCGCATATCTTCAACTTTGCGAAATATAACCACGTGAAATTTCTGCCCGACGACTTCGTAGAGGGCGTTTCCTTCGATAAAATGATACTGGAAAACATCTTGCGCTGAACGATTTCCGTCCGCAGGCATAATTTGCCGCCCTACTCCGCATAATAAACTGCGGAGGTGTATTTATGAAGACTACGACTATCATCGCGCTCGTGCTTCTGCTCGTCGGCGCGTTCAACTGGCTTCTCGTGGGCGTCGCTTCGTTCGACGTCGTGGCGTGGATCTTCGGCGCGGGCAGCGTCCTCGCGAGGATCGTATACGCCCTCGTCGGCGCGGCCGCGGTATGGATGATCATTTACTGGGCCCTTTACCGCCCGCTCAGAAGAGTTTAAGAAAAAATTACCGCCCGGTTTCACCGAGCGGTTTTTTTTCAGTTCGATTTACGCGCCTCGTAGCCGAAGAGCACGGGATATTTTTCCTGCGCTTTGCCGAGAGAGAAAAAAAGCGGCACGCCGAGCACGTACACGGCGACGCTCTGCGAAATCAGCAGGAAAGCGACTTGCAGCATATAGGCAAATTCCAACGCGCCGTACGCCCATATCCAGATGAGCGGCAGCAAAAACGCATTGAGCGCCACGGGAAATATACCGCCGACGGCGATCTTCGCCCACTTGTTTTTGACAGCCTTGCCGACCAGCCGCGTGAGCGCGGCGGCAAGCAGGGTAACGAGCGCGCCGAACACGATGTCCTGCACCGCGGCGCCCGAAATGAGGTTCGCCAGCATGCAGCCGACGAAAAGCGCGGGCACGCTTTCGGCAAACAGGAGCGGGAGCGCGGTGAGCGCTTCGCTCGGCCTGAACTGGATCGCGCCGCTCGCAACGGGCAGCACGATAAAGGTCAGCGCGACGTACAGCGCGGCGATCACGCCGGCGCGGGTCAGCATCTTCGTGGAAATTTTCATTCAGTTTTACCTCGGTTGTTTTATTGAAGTGTTATCCGAAAACCTTCGGCGTATATATTACCACGAATTTTCGCGCTTTGCAAGCGTTTTTACATAAAAAAACCGCCCGCGGCCTAAGGGGCGGGCGGCAGCGCCGCGTTCAGCTGAGCTGGGAGAGCATCTGGGAAAAAGTTTCCTTACTCTGGTCTATTTCCGTTTTCTGCGCGGGCTTGGTTTCGTAAAGCCCGTTCTTGCTCATCGCGGTGAACACCGAGAACTGATCGCCGATGGCGCCTTCCATATTGCTCTTGACCGCGCTCCTGAACGGCCTGCACGCGCCTTCGGTGATGGCCTCCGCGTACACTTTCACGAGCTCCTTTTCCGCCATGAGGATATCGGTGAGCGAATCCTTTTCGTTGAGCGTTATCTTGGATTTGTAGTTTTCCATGGCTACCTCCTTATAAAAGTTCGAGCAGCGCGTTGAAGCGCTTTTCGTGGTTGTCCGCGATCTTTCCCATCGTTTCGGCAAGGGCCTTATCGGTCAGCGTTCTCGAATACAGGCGGGCCTTTTTGCAGGCCCGGCCCTCGTAGGTCAGCAGATCCGATATGAACGTTACTTCTTTTTGCGTAAGATTTGTCATTTTACGCCTCCTTTTTTATCGATCTACCGTGATTTTTTCCCGCCGCGCGCTTTTTATACCCGACCTATGAAAAAACCCCCGCCGCGCGGGGGCTTTTTTTATTTCAGCATAAACCGCATGACCGCGGGATTGTGGTCGGAAAACTCGAAATCGCCGTCGATATTTTCGTTCGCGACGACCTGCACGTTGTCCGAAACGATAAAGCCGTCCAGCACGACGGAATAATTCACGCCCTTTTCGTAGGGCATATCCGTACTGCGGCAGGTGGGCGCGTTTTTCGCCGCCGCGAAAGAGAAATGTTCGGCGATGTCCTCGTCCGTAAGCACGAACACCCATTCGGGCACTTCCTGCCGCGTGGCGAAGGCGTCGAGCGAATCCGCTATATCGTGGTTGAAGTCGCCGCCCACGACCACATAGTTGCCCTTTTCGTACTCCGACCGCAGAACGCCGTTCAAAAGCTCAAGCTGTTTCTGGCGTATGGTGCCGCCCTCGTCGTAAGCGGACATGTGGGAATTGATCAGCACGAACTCTCTGCCGTTATCCACGGGCAGGCGGTGTACGGAAAAACACCTGTCGAGATCGAAGAATTTTGCGAATCCCTTATCCACGGGATACTGCCGCCTCACGGCGCTTTCTATCTTGTATTTCGAGAGCGTAACGATGCCCGAATTGCTCTTGCCGATGGGATCGTTGAAGGGATAAAGCAGTTTTGCCGAATGGAAATTTTCGGCATACGTATCGGCGTAATCCCCGAACTGCCCGACTATGTATTCGTATTGATTCACGTGGCGCGAGCGGTCGGCGTCGGTATCCACCTCCTGAAAGAAATAAAAGTCCGCCGCCTGTTCTTTGGCGAGCGCGACCGCGCCGGAGGTGTTCTTTTCCACCGTCGCGCGGTCCTTCGCCTTGGAATATTTACCGCTTACCTTTTCCCCCGTCAGCATCCTGCCCGAATCCATAAAGAAGGAAAAATCCTGCGCGTAGGCGCCGAATCCGATATTGTAGGTAACGATTTTAAGTTCTTTCCCCGCGGGCACCGTCTCCTCTGCGGAGCCGTTGACAGCAAGCGGCAGATTGTCTTCTATGCGGTCGTACTGGAACACGACGTACAACACGTAGCCGCCGACCGTGAGCAGCAGAACGCCGAGCAGTACGGCGAGCGTGATCGCCGTGATTTTCAATGTCTTTTTCATCTTCGTCCTCCCAAACGGTATTCGTAAATATAATCGTCCATGACGTATCCCCCGCCGATATCGCTGACGACGCTGTCCGCGCGGGTAAAGCCGAACTTTTCGTACGCGCGTATGGCGCGCGCGTTTTCTTTATTGACGGTAAGATACATCTTTTCATAGCCCAAAAGCCGTCCGATCTCCGCCGCCGCGGAAAGCGCCGAACGGCTCACGCCCGTTCCGCGGAATTCGGGGAACAGGTACAGCTTTGAGAGGAACAGCACCTCCCGTTCGGGTTTCAGCGCGCAGTATCCCGCCCGCTTTCCCGCCGCCTCGATAAAGAAATAGCGGTAATTTTCCTCGCGGATCTGCCTGTAAAAGGCGCTTTCGCTCTGGAATTTTTCCAGCATGTACCCGACCTGCGACGGGCCGATCAGCCCGTCGTACGCTTCGTGCCAAAGCGTTTTGCACATCTTTTCCAGTTCGCCGTACGCGCCGAACGGAACTTCGGTCAATTTTCCTTCCATACTGCCTCCTGCGGCCCGAAATAGTTTACGAGTTCTTCCTCCGCCTCCTTAAAATCGTAGGACACGGCGGTAAACACGAGCTTATCCCCCGCGCGCAGGCCGCGTTCTCTGCCGGGGAACACCTCCTCTTCCCTTTCCGCGGAAAAAACCCGCCGCGGAATGAGGTTGACGGAGAAGAGCAGGTCGGAAACGGGTTTGCCCTCCGCGAAACATCCGCCGCGCACGACGATTTCAATGTCGGCAGAGCGGCAGGTTTTATCCTTATACTCTTTTTTGAGCATGTTTTTCAGCATGCTTTCGTACGCCGACTCCCCGCGCAGCAGGCTCATGACGAAATACGCCGTGAATACCGCCGCCGCCGCGAAAAACAGGTTTGTGAACTGCCATGTGGTTTCCACCGCCAGCACGATCGCCGTAACGGGCGATTTCGTTGCCGCCCCCAGAAAGGACACCGTGCATAAAAGCACCGTCAGCGGGGCATAACTTTCGGACATGCCCATTGCGACGCAGAGCTTTGCCGTAAGCCCGCCGACAAGCGCGCCGAGCGAGAGCATGGGGATGAACAGCCCCCCCGTGGCGCCGTCCCCCGAACTGAGCGCGATAAGCAAAAAGCGCAGGGCGAAGAGCGCGAACATGAGGCCTGCGCCGTATTCCAGCGCGAGCAGATTTTCTATCAGCCCGTGGCCGCCGTAGAGCGCGTCGTTCAGAAAAAGGCCGATCAGCCCGATCAGACAGAACAGCGCTACAAAGCGCGCGAAACGCGCTTTTTTCGAGGGATGTCTGCCGTAAAAACGCGAGATCGCGTCGAGCAGGCGGCAGAACGCCGCGGCCGCCAGCCCAGAAAACAGCCCCGCGAGCAGGAGTATCCATATATCCTGAAGGGCGAACGTGTCCGGCACGGGCGCGGACAAGGCGAAGAGCGGCCCCGCCTCCATGCCCAGCGCGAGCGACAGCAGCGAGGAAACGAGGGTGGCGGAAAGCACCGCAGAAACGACGGCGAGCACCATGGTGGGCGCGATCTTCCTGTGCATTTCCTCCACCGCGAACACGATACCCGCGAGGGGCGCGCCCGTAGCCACGGCGAACCCGGCCGAAGCGCCGCCCGTCATGGTATATTTGGAAAAATTCCGCTTTGCGAGCGGCAGGCGGGAAGCGCCCTTGCCGAGCGCCGTGCCGAGCAGGACGGAGGAGCCCTCCGTGCCGAGCGGAAGTCCCGCGAAAAAGCTGATAAAGGAGTTGAATACCGCCCCCACCGCCGACCGCAGCCAGCGGAAGGAAAGCACGCCGCGCACCGCCCCCACGCTGCGCGGTATGCCGCCGCCGCGCGATTCGGGGGAATAAAGCTGCAAAAAATATTCCGCGGCGGCGAGGATCGCCAGGCCGAGGAACAGCAGCGGCGCAAAGAGCGGATGCGCGTATACCCAGGCGTAAATTTCCGCGGAGCCCGCCGTGAGCAGATCTGCCGCCCATCTGAAAAAGAATACGGCCGTGCCGACGATAAGCCCCACCGCCAGCCCGCTCGCCACGCAGGGCAGAAAGGTGTTCTTGATATATTTTATCCTGTTTTTACGCATACGTATCTCCGATAAATATATTAGAGTATAACACGTTATCCGCCGTTTGTAAAGCCCTTGGAAAAACAAAGGCCCGCCTAAGGCGGGCCGAAGTTTTATTCGAGTTCGAACGCGCCCGTGTAGAGCTGGTAATAGGTACCTTTCTGCGCGAGCAGCTGTTCGTGGTCGCCGCGCTCGATAATGCGGCCGTGGTCAAGCACCATGATGGCGTCGGAATTGCGTATGGTGGACAGCCTGTGGGCGATCACGAACACCGTTCTGCCCTCCATCAGTTTATCCATGCCCGCCTGCACGAGCGCTTCCGTGCGGGTGTCTATGGAAGAAGTAGCTTCGTCCAAAATCATCACGGGCGCGTTGGCGAGCGCCGCCCGCGCGATGGACAAAAGCTGTTTCTGTCCCTGGGACAGGTTGGCGCCGTCCCCCGTCAGCATGGTGTCGTACCCCTCCGGCAGCCGCGTGATGAAGTCGTGCGCGTTGGCGAGTTTCGCCGCCGCCACGCACTCTTCGTCCGTCGCGTCCAGTTTGCCGTAGCGGATATTGTCCATCACCGTGCCAGTAAACAGGTTGGTATCCTGCAGGACCATGCCGAGCGAGCGGCGGAGATCGTCCTTTCTGATCTTGTTGATGTTGATGCCGTCGTAGCGGATCTTGCCGTCCGCAATGTCGTAAAAGCGGTTGATCAGGTTGGTTATCGTCGTCTTGCCCGCGCCCGTCGCGCCGACGAAGGCGACTTTCTGTCCGGGTTCGGCGTACAGAGTTACGTCGTGCAGGACTATTTTTTCGGGCACGTAGCCGAAGTCCACGTCGAACATGCGGATATCGCCTTTCAGTTCGGTATAAGTTACCGTGCCGTCTGCCTTATGCGGATGCCGCCAAGCCCATTTTCCCGTTCTCCTGTCGCTCTCGGCAATGTTGCCGTTTTCGTCGATTTCCGCGTTTACCAGGGTAACGTACCCTTCGTCCGTTTCGGGCGTCTGGTCGAGCAGCTCGAAAATTCTGCGCGCCCCCGCAAGCCCCATGACCACGGAGTTCACCTGTTGGGAAACCTGCGAGATGTTGAGCGTGAACTGGCGGGACATATTGAGGAAAGCGACAATGGCGCCGATGGTGATGCCCGCGGAGGTCAGCCCCGCAAAGGACAGATTGGGCACGCCGAGGAGCACCAGCACGCCGCCCGCGATGGCGACCAGCACGTAAGCGATGTGCCCGATATTGTTGATAACGGGCATCAGCACGTTGCCGTATTTGTTCGCGGCCTCGCTGTCTTTGAAAAGCCGGTAGTTGATCTCGTCGAAATCGCGCTTGGCTTCGCGTTCGTGGCAGAATACCTTGACGACCTTCTGCCCCGTCATCATCTCTTCCACGAAACCTTCGGTCTTTCCTACGGTCTTTTGCTGCCTTATAAAGTATTTCGCGCTGTTGCCGCCGATGCGCTTTGTGGCGAGGACCATGAACGCCACGCACAAAAACACGATGAGCGACAGCCAGATGCTCGAATTGAACATCACGATCAGCAGATAGACGATGGATATAAAGGAAAAAAAGATGTTCGGCAAACTCTGCGACACCAGCTGCAGCAGCGAATCGGTGTCGTTGGTGTAGCAGCTCATGATGTCGCCGTGCGTGTTGGTATCGAAATACCGGAGCGGCAGGGACTGCATCTTACTGAACATGTCCGTTCTGATCTTGGTCAGAAAGTTCATGGTAACGACGGCCATCAGCCGCGTATAGAAGAAGGACGCGATCACGCCGAGCACGTAGATGCCGCCCATGACTAGTATTATCTTGGTGAGCATGGCGCTCACCGCGCCGAACCCCTGCGTGATGCCGGGAGCGATGACCTCGTCGACGAGAATTTCGAGAAATACCGAGGAGGAAACGCCCGCCGCGGCCGTAATCACGATACACAGCATGATGACTGCGAAATATCCTTTATAATAGCGGAAAAGATATTTCATCAGCCGTCCGAGCACGCGGAGCGATCCCGCGCCGTTTTTTTCTTTATTCATTGTCCTCACCCCCTTTCTTGTTCTGCGATTCGTAAACTTCCCTGTATACGGGGCAGGTTTTCAGAAGTTCTTCGTGCGTGCCGACGGCGTCGATCGCGCCGTCGTTCATGATGACGATCTTGTCCGCGTCCTGCACGGAGGAAACGCGCTGGGCGATGATGAGTTTCGTCGTGTCGGGGATTTCCTCTCGGAAGGCCTTTCTGATGAGCGCGTCCGTCTTGGTATCCACCGCGCTGGTCGAATCGTCCAGAATGAGTATTTTCGGTTTCTTCAACAGAGCGCGGGCGATACAGAGCCTTTGTTTCTGCCCGCCGGAAACATTGGTGCCGCCCTGTTCTATGTACGTATCGTACTTATCGGGAAAGCTTTGGATAAAGTCGTCGGCCTGCGCAAGCCTGCATACCCGCACCAGTTCTTCGTCGCTCGCCTGTTCGTTGCCCCAGCGCAGGTTCTTTTTGATGCTGCCCGAAAAGAGCACGTTCTTCTGCAGGACCACGGCGACGGCGTTTCTCAGCGTTTCCAGATCGTATTCGCGCACGTCTCTGCCGCCCACTTTGACCGAGCCCTCCGTGACGTCGTACAGCCGCGGAATGAGGTTGACGAGAGTGGTCTTGGACGACCCCGTCCCGCCGAGAATACCCACCGTTTCGCCGGGTCTTATCGTGAGGCTGACGTTTTTGAGCGCGAATTTTTCCGCCTCCGCTGAATACTTGAAGTTCACGTTTTCAAAGGATATGCTGCCGTCCGCAACTTCGGTAAGCGCGTTTTCGGGGCTGGTCAGGGTGCTCTTTTCCGTAAGCACTTCGACGATACGTTCCGCGCTCGTGCGGCCGATGGTGATCATGACCAGCACCATGGAGAACATCATCAGCGAAGAAAGTATCTGCGCCGCGTAGACGATCATGCTCGAAAGCGCGGAGTCGTTGAGCGCCGAACCGCCGCTCTCCACGCTGATCATCGAACCTAAAAAGCAAACCATTAGAATGGCGAACCACATGCAGAACTGCATGGCGGGCGTGTTGAGCGCCACGATCTTTTCCGCGCGGACGAAGTCCTTTCTCACGTCCTCCGCCGTGCGGTTGAACTTTTCCTTTTCGTGTTCTTCGCGCACGAAAGATTTCACCACGCGGATCCCCTTGATGTTTTCCTGAATGGATTCGTTCATGGCGTCGTATTTTTTAAATACTTTGGTAAAGAGCGGATCCACCTTCCAGATGATGACGACGAGTATGCCGCCGAGCACGGGAATGAGCGCGAGGAATATCCAGGAAAGCGTTACGTTGATGGTAAACGCCATCACCAGCGAAAAGATCAGCATGATGGGCGAACGCACCGCCACGCGGATAATCATCATGAACGCCATCTGCACGTTCGTTACGTCCGTCGTCATGCGCGTAACCAGGCTGGACGTGGAAAATTTATCGATATTTGCAAAGGAAAAATCCTGCACCGAATAGTAAAGGTTCTGCCTTAAATTGCGCGCGAACCCCGCCGATGCGGTCGCCGCGAATTTTCCCGAAAGTATGCCGAACGCCAGCGCCAGAAAGGACAGGCCGAGCAAAATCCCACCGTAAAGCAGGATGTTCCCTATGGAATTATCCGCCTTGATCCTGTCGAGCATGATGACCATGTACCAGGGAATAAAACATTCCATGGCCACTTCCAGCGTAACGAACAGAGGGGCGAGTATCGTAGGTTTTTTATACTGCCCGATGCTTTTAGCCAACTCTTTTATCAATTCACTCACCTCTTTATAATATATAGATTTACCGCCTTGCGCGGCAGCTGTCAGAATTTTTCGCCGAGATTTTCGGTAAATCTCGCGATGTAGTTTTCAAAACGGTCGAGTTCGCTCTCGCTGAACCCGTCGCTCAGGCGGCGCTCGAAAGCGGATATCTCGTACTTGATCTGATCGTTGAAGTTTTCCGCCTTTTCCGTCAGCTCTATCTTTTTCAGGCGCGCGTCGTAGGAAACGGCAACCCGCCTGATATAGCCGCTCTCTTCCAAACTCTGCAAAAATTCCGTGGCCGTGGGCCGCCTGATGTAAAAAGCCGCCTCTATATCCCGTTGAAACACGGGCGTTTCCCTGTGCATGAAAAGATAGTTCAAAATCCACCCTTTCACGCCCGAAAGCTCGCCCCCGCTCAGTTCCGCGACGTATGCGTCTATCTTTTTGTCGATAATTCGCGCGAGCGTTTTGACTTCGTATCCGATATCCCTTCTTTCCATGGCCGCCCCTTTGATTTTTTGTTAGACATCCTAATTGTTAGGCAATCTAACATTTATGTAACTTTTCTTATTATACTGATTTTTTTGCGAATGTCAAACGTTTGCGCGCGCTTTTTTTATAACTTTTTCAATTTTTTTGTTGAGATTAAAGACCGTTCGTGCTATCATTGAAACATGGAATATACGGGCGATCGGTTCGAAAACAAGACTATGACGGAAAAAGAAGTTCGGGAGGCCGAATTCACCGACTGCGTTTTCGCGCGGTGCAAATTTACGGAAACGGAATTTATAGCCTGCCGCTTCGAGGGCGTGCGGTTCGACAACTGCTCTTTCGTAAACGTAAAATTCCGCCACAGCGCGATGTTTTCTTCTCGGTTCCGCGAATGTGCGTTCGTCAATTTCAGCTTCGCCTCGCTGGTAAAAAGTTACGGGCAGGCAAAGGCCTGCCTGCCCTTTTCCTCGGCGGAGGAATGCACATTCAAATACGTTTCTTTCGTCGGGTTCGATATGAAGAAAACGCCTTTTAAAAAATCGAACTTTATCGACTGCGATTTCAACAACAGCGATCTGAAAAACTCCGATTTCAGAGATTGCACTTTCGCGAACACTTCCTTTTCCGCCTGCCGTCTCGACGGCTGCGATTTCGAAAACGCCGCAGGGTTCGATATCGACGCCAAAAGCTGTTCTCTCAAAAACGCGCGTTTTTCCTATGCGCAGGCGGCGAGGATCCTCTTATCCCTCGGCGTAAAACTGCTTTAACGCCGAAAAAATTTCGGCGGAGGACAGCTTTTTCCGCGGAGGCGCTTATTTAAAATAAAAAAGGGACGCATGCTTTTTTGCATACGTCCCCTTGTTTTTTAAAGTATTTTTACCTTTACGATCCCGCCGTTTTCCACGACGACGGCGGCTTCCAGGCGGATATCCTTGACGGACGCCCCCACGAAAACGTTGAACACGCCGTCCTCCACGATCCATTCGTCTTTTGCCGCGGAATAGTAGGCGAAAGACGACCTGTCGAGCGTAAGCTTCACCTCCGCGCAGTCGCCCGCCTTGATATAGTTTTTCGCATATCCTTTCAGCTCGAGATCGGGACGGTAGACGAACGCGACCGCGTCGCGCACGTAAAGCTGCGATATTTCCTTTCCGTCGTAATCGGAAATATTCTTTACGGTGTAGGAAACCTCCGCGTTCAGTCCGCCTTTAAGCTCGATCTCCAGATCGCCGTATTCGAATTCCGCATAACTGAGGCCGAACCCGAATTCGTACTGCACGCCGACGCCCGCCGTTTCGTAATAGCGGTAGAT